>Ga0315280_10000139_pt1 | contig 135999 bp, 122 predicted proteins | sample YL17G06_40_MG_FD_203697 | JGI IMG/M metagenome (GOLD analysis project Ga0315280, IMG submission 203697) | Sediment microbial communities from Yellowstone Lake, YNP, Wyoming, USA - YL17G06_40 | ecosystem: Environmental > Aquatic > Freshwater > Lake > Sediment | place: USA: Wyoming | collected... | reverse complement strand
CCGCTCAAAAGATCGCTGCGCATTTCGGCCGTCAAGGACGCTCTTGCATCGAGGACGAGGTTGCTGATGCGGCCGTTGTTATCCGGCCATTCTGCGCAATAGACGATCGGGCCGCGCTCAATCGCGACGCGGCCGACGTCCTCTTTTACGCTACGATTCGCCGTCACGCGATGGATCGGCATGGGCAGGCTGATTTCCACGGTGTCGCCTTTGTTCCAGGTACGAACGATCGGCAGACAGCCTTTTTCGATATTCAAGGGGACGGCCTCTCCGTTGACCTTGACCACGGGCTTTTTCTCGATCCCATCCTCATAACGGTACAAATCGCTCGGCAGTGGATTGCCCCGAGCCCATTCCGGAATACGAACATATAAAGTGAATGGACCGACCTTTTCCGGCGCGACCCGGATTTTGATGTCGCCCTGCCACGGATAATCCGTCATCTGATCAAGTGTGACCTTGCCGCCTCCGGCGTTCACGTCGGCCGTCCCTTGCCCATAAAGATTCACATAGATATTGTCGCCCGACACGCCATAAGCGAATCCGCCCAGCTCGGCGATGAACCGGGCAATGTTGGGCGGGCAGCAGGCGCAGGTGAACCAGGCGCTGCGCTCGTGCCGGCCGAACGAGGCCAGGGGGTTGGGGTAGAAATACTTGTCACCGGTCAGGCCCGCTCCCGAAAGGAAAGCGTTGTAAGCGGCGCGCTCAAAGAGGTCCATATATTTTGCGTCGCCATAATAGAGGAACATCCGGTAGTTCCACAGGGCATAGGCGATCGTGGCGCAGGTCTCTGCGTAGCCGCTCGCGTTGGGCAGATCGTAGGCCGGACCGAAGCCTTCGATACCGCCCGCGGCCCCGATGCCGCCCGACAGGTAGAGCTTCCTGGAAACGATGTCCTCCCAGATCTTATCGAGGGCGTCCATGTAGCGCCGGTCTCCCGTCAGCGCCGCCACGTCGGTCACGCCCGAATAGAGATAGGCCGCCCGCACGGCGTGGCCCACGGCCTCGGTCTGCTCCACGACCGGCATATGGTCCTGGGCGTAATCGCCGTAGAGTTCGTGGCCGGCAGCGTTACCACGCTGGTCAATGAAGAACTTGGCCAGGTTCAGATATTTGATTTTTCGGGTGGTCCGGAAGAGCTTGACCAGGCCGATCTCGATCTCCTCGTGTCCGGGGACCAATTTGAGCTGGCTCTTGCCCGGCCCGAAGGTCTTGTCGACAAAGTCAGCGCTCTTCAGGGCTGCGTCGAGAAGCGATCTTTTGCCTGTCGCCTGGTAGTGGGCGACGGCAGCTTCGTAAAGATGCCCTAAGTTATATAGCTCGTGACTGTCCTTGAGGTTGACCCAGCGCTCCTTGCCCGACATCCGCAGCGTGTTCTTGGGGTCGATCGTCCGGGCGGTGTAGAGGTAGCCGTCGGGCTCCTGGGCCTTGGCGATTTTCCCGACCAGCTCGTCGACCTTCTTGTCCAGTTCGGGATCGGGGTGCAGGGCCAAAGAATAGGACGCGGCCTCGATGACTTTATAAACATCGGAGTCATCGAAGGCGTAACGGGTACAGAATTTGCCCTGCGCCGTTCCGCCTGCGATCTCGAAGTTCTTGATGCGTCCCGTATCTTCGCATTCCTGAATGTTGTGCGGGATCGTCACGGTGCGGTCGATCTCCTGGCGCTGGGCCCAAAAGCCGCCTGTAAACTTCACATCGGTCAGAGGCACGGCCTTTATGGAATAGTCCGATCTTGGCTTCCGGGCGCAGCTCGTGTCGAAGGCCAGCAGCGCAATAAAAACAAGGGAAATCCAAATACGGCCCTTTCTCTTCATTTTAATATCTCCTCTTCTCAGTGCTACGCTCAGGAAAAGTCTAATATATTATAGTGGGACAAAAATGAAAACATGCCGTCTTTCTAATAAATTGACGCCGGGAAATCGGACTCATGCCGCCCTCTCTTCTTTCAAAGGTTTTTATAAGTGTAACCGAAGACGGGCCCAACCTCAACCCTATTTTGCGAGCTTGACAGCCTCTCGGCCGCGTCATAATATAAAACTATGTTCTGACGAGGAGTGCCTCATGGGAAAAAGCGTTGTTAAAAAATATTTCGTGGGCATCCTCTGCATGGTTCTCTTAGGCTGGACGTCTTCCCTTTGGGCGCAGGTGGATTTTAAAGCCCGGCTTTTTACGGGCGGAGGACCGAACGTGGAGAGTTCGATCAACGTCAGGATCCATATTGAAAGCTTCACAACGGTGGACGAAGTCCTGGCATTGAATAAGGCCTTTTCCGAGGGCGGCGAGGATGGGTTTTTTGCCGTTTTCAACAAAATCAATAAAGCCTCCCTGCGCTTCCTCGGCGCCCGAGGCCTGAATATCGGCCTCCATGCCGCCTACGAAAAGCCCACCGACAACGGATTCAAGATCTTCCTCTATGGCAAAAGCCAAAGCGTGGAGCCGGGGTCCAGCCGATTGGTCTATGGGGGGTTCCTCTTTCTGGTCGTGGCATTGGACCTGGACAAGAATTACAAAGGCGAAGGGAGGGTCTATGAAGACGCCAGAATCCAGTTCACCCAGCAAGGCACGATCGAGATGGGATCCTATACAAGGGCCCCCAAGGTCCTTGTCGGCGTCAGCGTTGTAAAATAGCTCATTTGAAATCACGCAACATTTTTCGCGCCTGCGGGGCGCTGTTGATCGCGGCGGGCATAATCCTGGCTGCCCAGAAAGGACCGTCCCCAACGGATCCTGCCCCAAACGTCCCGGCACGCATCGATGTTGCCGACGGAAAGATCCGGATCACCTACGCCGGCCGGCTCATATTCGAAGGAACCGTCCAGGCGGAAGCCAAAGCGCTTCGGCGACGACGGCTTCGCTTACGCCGGCCTCGCCCAGTATAACTCTTTTAACAATATCGTCTGGCGGAACGACCCGGACCATATTGAGCTCAACGAGGACGCCTTCCGCTCGACCCTGGTGACGACGCTCACGGGATCACTTCTCATGCCCACCGATAAACCCGCCGTGTATCGAACCGCCGCCATCGAGCCGGCCAAGCGAGCCGCGGCGTAAAAAGCGATCCCTACATCCTGTATATCACGGAACCGACGGGATTCACTTTCGATAAGCTCGATACCTCGGGCGCCAAACTCGAGAAGACCGAACGCAGCGGGGGCCTTCTCAGGCTGACACTGATGCCCGGCGCGGACGCAGAGATCATCTGGTCGGCGAAATTCTCCACGGCGGGAAGCAGCGACGTCCTTCGCTGACAGCGAGACGAAAGGGCTGGATTTTGATTGAAGATTCAAAAAGGTTTTACTGCTTCTTAGGCTCGATCTTGTTCCAGTCCGGAGGCTCGACACCGAGCAGGTGATGGACGAAAAAATCCCGCTGCAGCCTCAGGAAAAATTCTCCTCCGGAACCATGTCCGCCCCCGGGAACGACGAGCAAATCGAACGTCTTGTCGGCTTTCATGAGCGCATTCACCACCTGGAAGGTCGAGGACGGATCCACGTTCGTGTCCAGTTCTCCAACGCTCATCAACAGCGCGCCCTTGAGACGGTAAGCGTTATCGACATTGGACGAAGCCGCATAGTGAGGACCGAGCGGCCAGCCCATCCACTGTTCGTTCCACCACATCTTGTCCATCCGGTTGTCATGGCAGCCGCAATTGGAGACGGCGGCCTTGTAGAACTCCGGGTGAAAGAGCAAGCCTCCCGTGGAGTTCTGTCCTCCGGCCGATCCTCCATAAATGCCGACCCGGCTAATATCGTAATAGGGATATTTCGCGGCAACGGCCTTGTGCCATAGAATGCGATCGGGGAAGCCGGCGTCACCAAGGTCCTTCCAGGCGACATCGTGAAAAGACTTGGACCTATTCGCCGTACCCATGCCGTCGATCTGGGCGACGATGAAACCCAGCTCGGCTAAGGACTGTTGGGCATAATAGGCGCTGAAGGATTTCGGGACGAACGAGCCCTGGGGACCCGCGTAGATGCTCTCGATGACGGGGTATTTCTTCGACGGGTTAAAATTCGTAGGCCGGATGATGACTCCCCAGATATCAGTTTTTCCGTCTCGTCCTTTCGCTTTAAACACCTCGGGCGCGCGCCAGCCTGCGGCGATGAGGTCCTTGATATCGCCCCGCTCGAGCTCCAAGAGGAGCTTTTTGTCTTCGGTGCGGCGGAGCTCTGAAACGGGCGGGAGATCGACCCGCGACCAGGAATCGACGTAGTACTTCATATCGGAGGAGTAGGTCACCAGGTGGTTCCCATCGGCTTCGGTGAAGGCCGTGAGACCGGTGCCGTCAAAATTGATCCGGTAGAAGCGGCTGAAATACGGATCCTTTCCGGGATTCATGCCGCTCGCCTGGAACCAGATCTGCCGCTTTCCTTCATCGACTTTGTCCACAGCGCGGAACACCCAGTCTCCCGTGGTAATCTGATTCTTCACTTCGCCCGTCACGCCGTCATACAAATAGAGATGACGCCAGCCGTCTCGTTCGGACGCCCAGATGATCTCCTTCCCGTCGATCAGGTCAAAGCGATATCTCGTGCCGGTCTCCCTGAGATTCCCCGTCAGCGGGCGGTAGGAGAAGAACGTTTGCGGTTCTTCACTGATCAGCGCCCGTGCCTTTCCGGCAGCGGCGTCCACTTCGATCACCCTGTAGACCTGATGTCCGCGCTGATTGTATTCAAACGTGAACGCCCGGCCGTCCTTCCACCAAACCGGGTTCGACAAGCTGTAGGGATTTGGGAACAGACTGTTGTCGATGATGACTTGCTTCTTGGCCTCGACGGCGAACAGCACGGGCTGGGCGATATCCAGCGTATCTCCCGGCTTGGCATACTCCCGCGTCGAATGTTTCGGCTGAAGCTGGTCTGCCGGCGATGATTCGACGTAGTGGACTTGCCGTTGATAGCCAGGGCGGACGCGGTAGGCCACCAAACGCTTCGAATCGGGCGACCAGGCTATGGATGGCGCCGTGTAGTAATTCCCTTCCGAGCCGTCGAAGCTCAGCGGAGACGCCTCGGCCTTGCCTTTGAGACGGATAAAGATGTTGAAGTTCTGGATGATCGCTTCCCATTTTCCATCAGGGGAAGCCTTCTGCTCCTGAGCCGGAGGAGCCGGGGCCTGACCCGGGAATTGAAAGCCGCCACGAACCTGCTGTGCTTGCGGCGGGAGAGCCGCCATGCCGTCATAGACATCGTTGCCGAATTCTTCTGGGAATTCATCCAGGCTCTCATCAGGCCCGCGCCCTCTTGGGGGACCTTGCGGCGCAGGTCCCGTCTTCTTGCAGGCATAGTCCGAAAGGCTGCACTTCCAGGCCGAGCCCGCAGCAGCGAACTCCAGGGCTTGTTCGTTATCGACGAAGGTGATGCTCATAAAGGGAAGCGTCACAGGCGTGTATTTCTCCCCTGCGGCGGCGGAGAGAGAAGCGGCCAGCTTGGCCTGGTCGAAGGCCGGTTTCTTGGTCAGCGTTTCTGCATCGACCAGCACGAATTCGTTTCCGCCCTTGACCGATTTTCTGTACCAGAACCGGCTTGTGTTTCCGATCGCGTTCACCCGCTCCGGAACGTTGACGGCCAACGCTTGAAATTTATCCCGAAGCTTGTTGGCCCGTTCATAATCGGCCCGGGTTCCCTGGGCATAGATGATTGCCGGAAGAAGAAGGAGACATAAAATCAGAGTTGCTTTCCAGAAATGACATCTGTATTTCATAGCATTTCTCCTATCTCCCCTTCATCCAATCCTTGAGAATTGCCGCTTGCAGCGGATCCGCGTCGGCGATCGGATGGATGTTGAAGCTCCGCTCCATTTTGTGTCCCAGAACGACCTCGACGTCGCGATCCGTGTCGGCACGAGACACGGTCAGTTGGACTTTGTCCCCCGGTTTTTTCGAAGCGAGGGTCTCATTCAGGGATTTGGCATCGACCTTGACGCCGTCCAGAGCCTTGATCTCATCCTGTGGGGCGAGACCGGACTGCCGGGCCGGAGAATCCCCTTCCACGGCAGAGATGATCAGCTTTCCATCCTTGTCCTCGGCGATCGCCCCCCAATAGGGATCGGGCAGTTCCTTGGGCTTCTCAACCTCAAGGCCGGCGTAAGCGAGATACTTGGGGTAATCGATCTCTTCCGTGGTCGAGGCGTATTCAAAGATCTCGGCCAACGGGGCGCCGGCGACGCTTTCGCAAACAGCCCGGAACTCAGCGTCGGTCCAGCCGCGCTTGAGTTCCTTGTAGAATTTCTGATAGAGCGTCCGCATGACGGTATCGAGCGACTTCTGGTTTTTTGTTTCATGGCGGATCCTGAAATCGAGCAGCAGCCCGAGCGCGGCGCCCTTGTCGTAATAGGATATTGTTTTAACGATCCCCCCGCCCCTGCGCCCGCCGAACGGCCCCTGGCTCCACGTATCACGGCTCGATTGGGTCGCCGATTGGAAGAGATGCCCGGTGTTGTTTTCATAAGCGGCGATGGTCTTACGGAAATCGTCCAGAAATTCCTCATCCGTCTTGATCCCGGCCCGCTTGACCATCAGGAATTCGTAATAGGAGGTGAAGCCTTCGGACACCCAGAGCATGTTCGTGAGATTGGCCTTGTCGTAATTGAAGGGGCCGAGCGCGATGGGCCGGATGCGCTTGACATTGTAATTGTGGAAGTACTCATGGGCGAGGAAGTTCAGCGCACGAATTCTGCCCGCCCTTGTGTTCAGGCCAGCACCGCTGAAACCCATCGTCACGGAATTCAGATGCTCGATGCCGGCCCCTCCGGGGCCGGTCGACAGGAACGTGTAATGCTTATAAGGGATCTCTCCGATGACCGCGATCCCCGCTTCGAGGACGGCCTTCAGATCCTTCATGAATTGTCCAGGGTCGGCCACACCGAGGTTGTAGCCGATGAAGTAATGGGGAATTCCCCGGATCTCGAACGGCGGCAAGCTCTCGAGGTTGCCCATCAGGATGGGGCTGTCATAGAGGATGTCGAAGTCCGGGGCCGTGTATGTGTGGGGCTTATCCGCCGAGACGGGATCGAGGCCGGACGCGATCGTGCTCCATTTAGGATTCGGCACGATCGTGGCCGTCACGGGGTGCTGGATCTGCCCGTCAACGTGCATGAAAATCCCGGAGGGTGCGATGTAACCCCGATTGTCGTCCAGGTAGCTGTCGGCGACAAACTGGGAGTTGGCCAGCACGTCATAGGTCACCCGGATGGCCGTTGCCCGGGCGGACGCTACCCGCCAGGTGTTTTCAGCGGTTTTTTCCCACGTCAGCGGCCTTCCCGCGCCGTCCTCGGCCCGGAAATTCTGAACGTTTTTCGCATATTCGATGATGCTGTAATACCCCGGCATCCAGACGGGCATCTTGAAATCTTGCGTCGCTCCTTTGAGCTTATCGCAGCGGAAGACCACATGATACATGTGCGTGCTCGGATGCTCCATGGAAACGGTGAACGCCATCGTTCCCTCAGGCTTCTGGCCGAAGGCGAAGGATGCGGCGACAAGGAATGCGATGCAACAAACGATCATCCGGGATCTGTTCTTCATCTCGGATCTCCTTGAAGCAGGATTGCTGTTTTCCCTCTTATAAACAAATTCGCAAACAGTGTCAAAGTCAATTTGGAGGGGAAGACCCCTTCCAACGGGCGCCGGGAAGACCCGGCCGCCCTGCCTCCCCTTCTTGGGCGGGGCATGAAACCCCGCCCCGCGACCAAGGGGGCGACTCCCCCTTGGAACCCTCTCGAGCGGTTCCCCGTGGCAAGCCACGGGGCAAGTGAACCGCTCGTCAATTTGGAGGGGAAGACCCCTTCCAATGCAAATCAACCGGGCGCCCGTCGAACACGATGGCCCGCGTTTCCCTCTCCCCGGCGATCCGGACTTCGATCGACCGCTTGACCGGCGCCGGCATGCGCGAGCCCCGGGCGAGACGCAGCGTCAGGCGGCGCTCCGCATCACGCCAACCCATTTCGATCCGCATCCATTCCCCTTTCCGGTAGGCAAAGGTCTTGCCGTCGTCTTCGTAAAGAGAGGATGCGCCGTCGGCGCCTGGATAAACGATGAGAGTCAGCGGAGCATCAACCGGCTCCTCTGCGTACTGCCTCACAGGGCCTAGCGGCAGGATTGCGCCCGCGCGCACATAAAGCGGCATTGTTTCGAGATCGACCTTCCGTTCGATTTCGCGGCCGCCCTCCGCGCGCTCCTCGGTCCAGAAGTCAAACCAGGTGCCGCGCGGCAGGTAGAGGCGGCGGCTCGAGGCACCCTTTTCCACGACAGGCGCCACAAGCACGTCGCGCCCCCAAAGGTATTGATCGCCGCACGCGACCGCCGTCACGTCATCCGGATAGTGCAGCCAGAGCGCCCGGATGATCGGCAGTCCCGTGTCGCAGCACTCCCGCACGGCCGTGTAGGTGTACGGAAGCAGGCGATATCGAAGTTCGAGATACTTCTTAAGAATCGGCTCGACCTGCGGATTCTTTAATTCCTCGGGATCCGGATTAAACGTCGTGGTCTCCTTAGGGCCCCCATCGCCGCCGTTCCAGCCCCATGGCAGACGGAGATGCCAGTGACGGCCGTGAGCGCGGAATGAAGTGCAGAAAGCGCCGAACTGGAACCAGCGCACGTGCAGTTCGCCCGTGTATTCGGACGTAGGAATAAATCCGCCGATGTCGGTGCCCCAGTAGGGAATTCCCGATAGTCCCGTATTGACCGCGACCTGGACGTGAGTGCGAAGCGTTTCCCAGCGCGACCGCACATCGCCCGACCAGAGGAACGCGGCGTAGCGCTGCATGCCGGCGTAGCCGTTGCGATGCAGAGCAAAGGGCCTCTCGTTCGGCCGCCAAAGCTTCGAGCCTTCCCAGTACATCCGGGTGCGGTTCAGGCGGGAGGGGGCATCATAGTCGTCGCCCTGGTCCGGCCACCAGCCGTCGACGCCAATGTCGAAGAGCGGCTTGTGATACGGCCAGTGGCACGGCACGCTGCGGTCGTCGGGCCAACGGTTGTCCGTGGTCCGGCCGCTGGGAACGGCGTTCTTTGGATCACATGCCTCGTGCACTGTGCCCGTCAGGCGATGTCCCTCGATGACGATGTGCAGCACGACCCGGAAGTGCCGGCTGTGCAGCTCTTCAATCATGCCTTTTGGGTCCGGAAAGTTGCCGCTGTGCCAGGTGAACTCGCCGTTGCGGGTATTCCACCCGGACGGAGTGAACTCGGTGCCGAGGTAAATCAGCGCGTCACACGGCAGCTTCTTCTCGCGCATCGTCCGGGCGACGCCCAGGACCTCATCCGGGCCCGCCAGTGTCCGGTGCGATTGCATATAGCCCAACGTCCAGAGCGCCGGCATTTCCGCGTGTCCGGTGATGCGGGCGTACTCTCGCATGATTTCCGGAGGGGACGACGAGGACACAACGAAAACATCCAGGGGAAGGCCGTTATCGGGCGGGGCGAATTTCCCTTCGGAGCCGGTGAAGTCGAAAGTGCCCAAGGGCTGATGGATGAACATTCCCCACCCGTCCGTGCCCACGAGCCACTGGATCGGCACGCGGCCGCCATGCGTGCTGAGCTCGTAGCCGCCCTGCCCGCTGCGCATCCGATCCACGGTGCCTTTGCGATCGAACTGCGGTCCGCCCTGACCGAGCCCGAGGAGAGGTCCCTTGCTCAAAAGAAATGACATCCCGGCCGCCCGGGCATCCAGCGTCAGCCGCTGCACGGGCCGGCCGGCGCTCGTCTCGATGTGAAGAGTCGGAGGATCAGCCTCGAACCGGACAACAAAGTTGCCGGCGCGGACGGGATCGAACCTCTCGCGTGTACGGCGGCGGGCGAGCGCGCGTCCCTCCCCTTCTTTCACGACGGCGCCGTCGGCCGGAACTCCGACCGTACGGCCGCCCTCGATCGGCAGAACAGTGATGCGGACCGTCGACGAACTCAAATAGGAAACAACGATCTCCACCGGCCGGCCGGCGACAATGATGTCCGAGGATTGGCCGCGGATAACACCGCGGGCCAAGACGATGCCGGCGCTCGCCGTGCCGATCCGCTTCAGGGCTTCGCGGCGAGTGAGCGGTTTATGCAAAAAGCTCTCCTTATGGAGTTTATTTTTTCCGTTGCGGCTCTCCCCTGTCGCAACGCTCGTTAATTCAGCCTACTGGATAATCCGGACGTCGAGGACGCTGCCCGTGCCCGCTTTGGGCAGGGACTGGAACTTGACGGTGACGCGCTGCTTGCCGCGGGTCAATGGCTCCGGAAGCTTGTATTCGAAATCGACAAGCCCGGCGGGCGCGGCCTCGAGCGTCTGGGTCGCAACCTTCTCTCCGTCCACCAGAATATCGAAGGTGCGGGGACGGCCAAAGCTTCCGACATAGGTGCAGACCAGGACCATCGGTTTGTCGGGAAGCACTTTCAGCTTGTAGCTGAACCACCCGTTCCGCGCTTCGCGCGTCCTTTTTCCCTCGAAATAGCCCCGGGCGGCATTCTCCCCTTTAAAACCGTGGCCAATTTCGCTTTGTTCGTCGTTGATATTCACGGCATCCAGAGTCCGGCCTTCGATCTCCTTGCGGCGCGCCTCTTTGGCAGCGACTTCCGCTTTTCTCTGATCCCATTCCGCGGGAGAAAGGACTTTCCAATACACGGTGTAGCGCTGATCGGAGGCTTTGGATAATGGAATCAAGCGAACATCCTGAGGCTGACCGAGGCCGACGGTCTGGAAATTGAGCGGCCCGCCCGCACCCGGCGCAGGTTTGACCCGGCCCAACACATCTTTCACATCGCCTATGAAGACGGGGATCGCGATCGAAGGCAGGCGGTTGACCTGCGGGGCGTTCGGCCCGTACCGCAGCGCCTCGGTCAAGCCCTCGCGGCCGAGATCTCCGGCCAGCACGATCGGCCCATAAAGGATCGCGATCATCTTCGGGTCGTCGGGCATGGCTTCGAGCCGCAGGCTCATGGGCCAGCGAACCTGAACCGTATCGCCGTTCTTCCATTCGCGCTCGATCGCAGCATAGGAGCCGGGCTTGGCATTCACGGGCTCGCTCTTGCCGTTGATGGTCACCGTCATTGCGGAGGATACCCAGGACGGGTACCTGATCCTCAAAGCCAGACGCACGGGTTTTTGAGCCTTGAAGGTCAGCTTGGCCGCGTCCTCATCGGGGAACTCGGTCTCTTGACGCACGACGAGGCCTTTGTCTTTCCAGCTCAGCTCGGAGGCGATAAAAAGATTGAGGTAGAGCGAGCGATCGTCGTGGAAAAAGATCGTGTCGCCGTACTTGGCATGGTTCTCCATGCCCGTTCCCACACAGCACCAGAACGATTCATTTGGGGTCGAATAGGTCTTGAACGCGCCCGGCCGGAGCGGCACATAGTAGCACACCATCCCCGTGGCGGGGTCCTGCGAGGCGAGGATATGATTGAACAGCCCGCGCTCATAGAAGTCCATTTTTTCGGCCGTCGGCTCCAGGCCGAAAAGCTGACGGGTCAGCTTGAGCATGTTGTAAGTGTTGCAGGTCTCGGTGCTCGACGTCCCGAGGTTCCTCGAGAACTGGTCAATGGGGAAAAAGCTCTCGCCGTTCGTGTTGCCGCCGATGACGAACGAACGGTGGAGAGCCACGCGGTCCCAGAAAAAGCCGGCGATATCCAGGTATCGCTTTTCCGCAGTGAGTTGGTACTCGCGGAAGGCGCCGATGACCTTGGGGAATTGCGTATTTCCGTGCAGGCCGTCCAGCTTGTCTTCGCCGGCGGCCCATTGGTCGAACAATTTCTTATGGTTGAACTTGAAGGCTGTCGTCAGGTAATCCGGATTCCCGGTCACGGCATACAGGTTGGCCAGGACCTCATTCATGCCGCCGTGCTCCGTCTCGAGTGCCGCCTGCTGCTGTTCCTCGGTCAGGCGGTCCACACGAAACTTGACCCAGTCGGCCATCTTTGTCACGACGTCGAGAGCCTGCCGGTTATCGCAATACAGGTACATGTCGAGTAGGCCGGCCATGATCTTGTGCAGGGTGTAATACGGCGCCCAGACCCGGACGCGCTTATCGACACGGTCGAAGAACTCCTCGGGATATGCCGACAGGAAACCTTTGTTGAATCCCCTGGAGGGCATGGCTTCCTGAACCTTGGCCAACTCGGCGACGATCCCATTTCCTTTATCCTTGAACCTCGCGTCGCCGGTGCCGGCATACATCAGGCCGCAGGCCGTGAGAAAATGCCCGACGCTGTGCCCGCGCAGCTCTCCCTTGGGCTCTTCCCACCCGCCCAGAGGCTGGGCCGTGGACGGAAGTCCGGCCGTCACCCGGAAGTTATGGAGAAGCCGGTCCGAATCGAGCTCTAGCATGTATTTCTGGTCCCTCAGCATGGCCTCGCGAAACGGCCCGTCGAGCAAGCGCACGTCGCCAAGCTCGAACGGATAGGCCTTGGAGGGGATTTTATCCTGGACCTTAATCTTGGAACTCGACTGCGATTGCAGCGCCTCCAAGTTTGCCGGCGCTATCCAGGACGTGGCGAAAACAAGAACGGCCGATAGGATGATCTTTTTTCTCATCTCTTTCCTCCTTCCCGATCGATATGTCAGAAATATAATCTTCACCGGTGATCGATGTCAAGAAAGCGCATTGAATCGGCAAAGATGTAACCGAGCGAGGATCGATTGAATCACGAAAAAGGTAACCGATGGATAGCCGGGGTCAATAGCCGGCCAAGGACAGGAACATGGCGTATGCCGCGTCGGGCGAGGTCTTGGCCATGCGCCGCTCGGCATCGGCCATGATCCGGGGGTCGGCGTCCGGGTAAAAAAGAGCGCGGGTCATCGTTTTCACGCTGCCCGCATAATCCTTATGGAAGGCCTCGGCCCGCGCCCGGGCTTCGTCCGGAGTGATTTTGTAGTCGAGGGCTTGGAACGTGTCGACGCCGAATTCAGACAGTCCCTATTTCGTACGGTTCGTCCCGGACTCCCCATGACCCGCCAGGTCGAGTGCTATCACTCGGTGATTCCCACCGAACGCCTTAAGCTGGGCGTCCCAGAAGCTGCGGTCGGCCAGGCCACCGTGAATGAAGACCAGGGCCGGCTCCCCCACCCTGCACGCTGAATAGACGATCATGACCCCGTCTGCCGCCTGACATGTTTTTCTTTCGATCGTGACGGCATGTTCTTTTCCTCCCCGGCGAGGGCGGCCGTGACCGCGACAATCACCGCAAAATGAGGTTATCGCAGCGATAGAAAGAAATTTTCCATCCTCTGCTATTGCAGCAGAACGGCGACGTGCGCCGCCGGATCGTTGGTCAGGTTATTGGCCGAAGCGCCGAAACACATCACCTTACCTGCGCCGGAGGTCGGATTGACGATCAATATCACATTGTCAAAAGAATTCCCCGGATAGGGTACGCCCGCCTCCTTAAATGGGTTAAACACAAGAAAATCGTACCCCACAAACGCCTTGTTAAACGGCGCCCCGACCAGCGCACCGCTGCCATTCAGCAGCACGAACTGCACCGTTATGGGGCTGGCTGTAGCGTTGAAAAAACCGCAGGTCGAGCGATAGAGCGAGTTGCTGACAAGATTTTGGATCAACATGACCCGGCTTGTATCCACCGTGGTCGTATTCACCCAATTCAAGCCCGGGAAGGTCTTCGAGGCATTGCCATTCAGCGTGCGCGTCGCCACCTGGATCTCGTGTGAAACGTCCTGTGTCGCAAACTCCAACGCCCCGACCCGACCGTAGTAAGTGAAAGACGGGTCCAGCGCCGATATCGTGGAAAGAATATTGGCGTACTTCACTTTGTAGCCCGCTCCCGGTCCGGCCCAAAGCGTAAACGGACCGCGGCGGAAGCCGCCGCCGTAATTAAAGGTGACCGATACGTTCGAACCCCCCGTTGCATCCCTGATCTGCACCTCAGACACCCATGTGCCACCGCCCGTGGCAGGCGCCCAGATCGCCTCGGGCAGAATTTGATACTGACTCGGTGAGTTATCAAAGCCGCTCTGGGATTGCACGGCGATGTGGGCAACGGGATCGTTGGTTGCGTTGTTGGCCGAGGCGCCAAACATCATCACCTTGCCGGTGCCCGTGATCGGCGCCACACGCAGCACAACATTGTCATAAGAGTTTGCCGGATACGGCACTCCAGATTCCTTGAAGGGATTGAAGGCCTGAAAATCGTAGCCGACAAACGTCTTGCTAAAGGTGGATCCGATGGGGAGGTTGCTCGCGTTAGACAAGGTGAAGGCCACGGTCACAGAGTTGGGAGTCGGGTTGAAGAGTCCGCAGGTGGTGCGGTAGGCGGCATTGTTCACGACGTTGGGAATGACCATGGCCCGTGCCGTGTTGGCCGTGTTGCTGTCGACCGGGTTTAGGCCGGGAAAGGTCTTCGTGTAGTTGCCGTTGAAGGTCCTGGCCACGACTTGGATCATATGGCCCGCATCCTGAGTAGAGAACTCAATCGCGCCGACGCGGCCGAAATAGGTGAATGACGGATCCAGGCCAAACAGAGTGGAGAGGATATTGGAGAATTTGATACTGGACAATACACCCGGGCTGGTCCATAGAACGAACTTACCTCGACGGTTGCCCCCGCCGTAGTTAAAAGTCGCCTGGACTTCGGTCCCACCGGTGAGAGCGGTGATTTGCACTTCGGACACCCATGTGCCGCTGCCGGAGGCAGGCGCCCAGATGCACTCCGGGATCACCTGGTAGTTGCTGAACGCGTTGTCAACAGCGCCAGTTCCCGCCTGGGAAATCGTACAGATACGGCCGGCGGCGGTCATGGTCCCGGTCCTCGGGCTAGGGCCGAAATTTTCGGCGACCATAAACTGGACGGTGCCGTTTCCGGAGCCTGAGCTTCCGGCAAAAATTGAGATCCAGGCATCATTGCTGACGCCTGTCCAATTGCAGCCGCCCTGGGATGTCACGTTGATGCTTCCAGCCCCTCCCAACGCCGAAAATGATTGGCTCTCGGGAAAAACCGAATAGGTGCATGTCACCTGCCCGATAATGGTGAAGACCGCGTCGCTGACATCGAAAGGAATGCCCGTTACGACTTCGCTGACTCTGACGCGACAGTTGGCCGACGGAGTATTCGGGACCATCCAGCTAAAGGACCCGGTATTCGCCGTGGAGTCGGTTATGGTCGTATAGCCGATCCCGTTGTTCGTCGAATATTCGATCTTCACGTTTCCGGCAACGCCGGTGGACATCCAGGTGATATTGTGGGATGTTCCGGGGTCCCAGGCCTCGCCGCCGTTCGGAGACGTCACATAGATGGCGGAGGTGAGAACCATGTACAGGATCTCCCAGTTCCCATTGACATATGCGGAAAAAGCCAGGTGGGCTCCACCGGAGCCGTCCACGGCGACGCTCGGCATCTTGGACGGCGCCAGGCCCTTGGTGATATTGCCGGGGCCGCTCCAGATTCCTCCGAGGAAGGCGTTGGCATAAATATCGTTGTTTTCTTTCCAGGCTATGATAATGTTGCCATTTTTTTTGTCCACGGCGACCGCGCCCTCCTGGGAACTGGCGGCGCTCTGCGACACGTCGATCTCCGGTCCCAACGTACCGTTGCTGTTCACTTTCCTGAGAAAGATCTCGTCGTTTCCAACAGTTCCATCCATCCAGATAATGTAGGCATTTCCCGCGTTGTCGCACGCCACTTTGGCATAGCTCCAGTCCTCGCCCACATCCCCCTTGATTAGGGTGGGCTGAGTCCATGAGCTGGCGTTCTGGGGCGTCTGGTTTTTCGAATACCACAAGGTCCGGCCCCACCCCGTTGTCCAGATCACATGAGCCGTTCCGCCTGCATCAATGGTGATCTTCGGCATGTATCCCCCGCCGATAGGAAGGAGCTGAGTGGCCCCCCAGGAGCCCGACGGACTCCGGAATCTCAACAAGATGTTCCAACCCCATTCCAGACCAGTTCCGTCTTGCCAAACGACGTATGTATAATTATCTACGGGGTTTATCGCGACGCCCGCATAGCAGGAACCGCCGTTATTATCAGAGACATTCGCCAACGAGCTCCAGCTGTTATTTTCGTAGACGGCATGATAAATATCATAAGAAATCCAATTGCGGCCGTCTTGAAAAATCATATGGCAGACACCGGAGGCCGAAACATCCATCCACGGATATCCAGCTTCTTCCATATTATAGACGATCTGCTCGACATACTGAGGTGAAGACCATTGACCGCTTCTATTCGTGGCGAAATAGAAACTGCGGCTGCTTTGGTACTCATACCAAACGAGATAGGCCGCTCCGTTCCCATCGACTCCCAGCAGCGGAGTGTCCGAATCCGTCGCGGAATTGGATATGTTGACGGGCGCCGGGCTATCCGCAAGCGCGATAAGCCGAGGGGACTGACCCTGCCGGGCTGTGATACTAAAAGCCCCGGAGGCTGCCAGAAATAAAATTGAGGCAAAAATTGCCGCGCATGGTCTTTTCATAGGGCAATCTCCTTTCTTTCCATAAAGGAATAGTGTCGTCTTCCAGAACTTTAGATACTTCAATATCGATTTAGTCGGCGATTTGAAAGGAATATTGGAGATGGACTCATTTCTTTCAAAATTTCTCTCAGGAGAATGCCGAAAATCGGCAATAAAGGGGCAAAGGATAGCACGAGATGATGGGCCTGTAAACCACGATTTTTTAAGAGAAGAAAAAAGGGCTGCGACCTCAGAACCGGCCGATGATCACTTTGGCCAGCTCAGAAAGCTGCTCCATGGAGAAGAGATACCCGCCTTTCATGTCGCCAAAGGTCGATAGCGAGACCACCCAGTCCCCCTTTTTGAAAGTGAGGAAATAAGGAAAATTGCCGGGCGGACCGTTGAAAGCGTCATCCCCGATTCCCGGGACGCTGCCTTTGATGTAGGGCTTTAACTGAGCTTTATAAGCGTCATAGTCTTTGGGTTTGAGCGTGCTGAGCGCTGCGACAAAGTGAAAAAGTAAAAATCCGGCTCAGATGCTCAAGGATTAACTTGAGTTGACACTTCGTCAATACTCGTTTAGTTCAGACCAATTCAACCCACCCTGATCAAACGCCCTCGAGGAGATTTCTGCAAGCATCGTTAATTGGCCCAAGCTTATTCTGAACGACATCCCAAACGATCTTTGTGTTCACTCCAAAATATTCGTGAGCGAGAATATTCCGCAGGGCCACAATTTTTGGCCATTCGATTTCAGGAGACCTCGCCTTGATTTCCGGAGGCAGCTTGCCGGCCGCCTCTCCGATCACCTCAAGATTGCGGACAACCGCATCGATGGTGATGTTGCTGCGTTCGAAATCACTGAGGCTCATATTCTTTGTGTATTCCCGGATTCGTTCCGAAGCCTCGAGCAAATCTCTGAGATACAGCTTATGATCCCTCGGCATAGACAACCTCACGCATCACATCCGGTTTGATTTGTTCTTTTAGGGAATCGGCCAAGACAAGGTCGACCTCTCGGCCAAATAGCGCTTCAAGAAAAAATTTGAGCTCCATATAGTTATCAAAACTCGGCTGGCTGAACTCAACGAGTACGTCAATATCGCTCCCATGGCCGGCTTCTCCCCTCACGCAGGAACCGAAGAGTCCGATGCGTTTTACTCCAAATTTTTGAATTTCTTGGAAAGAGTGCTTCAAAAGCCGGAGAAGGTGCTGACAGGTCTTCGCCTTTGTCATTTTCACGTCATGTCTTTTTACCCACTCGTCGATTTCCGATCTACTGAACTTCAACAGCCGTCCGATCTTGTGGCTGGGCAGGCCCAGGCGGCCGACCCACTTATATACCGTGTAGCGGGTGATGCCTAGATACGCAGCGATTTCTTCGACCGACAGCCAGCGATCATTCATGGTCAAGCCTCGTAACCAATCACTACATTTCTAATATAGATTATTAAAGGCAAATAAAAGCTAACATATATCTTTAGAATAAGTCAAGTTCTTTTAATCGGTATTGACCATCATCGTCAATACTCGCACATCACCTGGCTGGATGAGAAAGGCGAGGTGGTGAAGTCAGGGAGAGTGGCCAATTTTGTCGGTGTTGGTTGCGGCGGAGATCGAGGATCTCGGACGATTTGAGGATGTGAGCAAGCTTCATGCCTATGCTGGGCTTGCATAATAAACAATAATGAATCATAATATGAATCAATATGATTCATGTTTAGGTTCATGGAGGACAGATGAAATCCATCACCATACACGGAATCGACAAGGAAACAGAAAAACTCATAAAGGAACGAGCCAAATCCGCGGGCACGAGCGTCAATAAGATCGTGAAAGAACTCCTCGCCAAGGCGCTTGGGCTGGGCAAAGACAAGAATGATCATCGGGCCGAATTCCTCGATCTCTTCGGCGTCTGGACAGAGGATGACGAAGAGCAATTTCTGGAGACCGTCAAAGACCTGGAAGCCGTTCATCCCGAGGACTGGAAATGAAAAAAATTCTGTTGGATACAAACGCTTATGTGCGCTTTTTGAGGGGGGACGAAAAAGTCATGGTTTATCTAGCCCAGGCCGACAGCGTCTATATGTCCGTGTTTGTCCTGGGTGAATTGTATGCGGGCTTCAGAGCCAGCGGCAAAGAAAGAGAGAATAGGCAAATTCTTGAGAGGTTCCTTCTCAAATCAACGGTAACCATCCTTGAGGCGACGATTGAAACGGCGGATGTTTTCGGGCTCATCATGGACTCTCTCAGAAAGTCCGGAAAACCGATTCCGATCAATGATGTCTGGATCGCGGCGCAAGGCCTGGAAACAGGCTCGATCCTGGTGACCTATGACGACCATTTCGCCGTGATCCCGGGGCTGCGGCTCTGGCCTGAAATCGGTCATTAGAAATTTGAATCTTTAACGTATGATCTCGGGGAAGGGCCCGAGGGACCAGCCCATCGTCTTTGTAATCTTGGCTTTTTGCGTCGATTTTTTATCACCGACTTCAAGGACGACCACATATTCGCCCGGCGGCACCCATTGGCTCAGAACATCCCTTGATCTTGGTCCCGGACCGGCGCCCGGCCCGGGGCCTTCCCGCCGCGCCCCAGCCGGCCGCATATCCCAAACCAGAGTATTGATTCCCGAATTCGTCGGGCCTTCGAATGAGGCGAGCTCTTTGCCGTAGGGATCGGTGACCGTAATTTTGGCTTTGCCCGCTGCTTTGTTTTTCAGGTAATAGTTAATCACGACGCCGTTCGGCTCGTTGGGGGTCAGGAGATGACGATCGCCGAATAAATAATCATTCGCTCCGAATGCCCAGGTGACTCTCTGGACTTTCGGCTTGATCGCGAAGAGATGGACATCCTCGGCCAGCATCGTCTCGTTCATCTCCTGGAGCGGGGCGATATTCGTCACGAACAGGCCGCGGCCGTAGGATCCGACGATAAGGTCGCCTTCTCGAGGATGGACGAGGAGATCGTGGACGGGGACATTGGGGATATTGTTGTTCATCTTTACCCAATTCTTCCCGCCGTTGATCGAAACAAAAATGCCCGTATCGTTGCCCAAGAAGAGAAGATTGGGATTTTTGGCGTCCTCGCAGATAACGTTGACCGGCTCATTCGGGAGGTTGCCGGCGAGAGACGTCCAGGTCGCTCCAAAATCTTCGGTTTTGTAAATGAACGAGCGGAAATCGTCGTTTCGATATCCATTCTTGGCCACGTAGGCCGTGCCTTCCTTAAAATAAGAGGCCCGAACGCGGCTCGCGTAGCAATCTTCCCGGCCTCCCACGGCGGTGATTTTCGCCGTCAGGTCTGTCCAAGTCGCGCCGTTATCCCTCGTGACCTGCACTTTCCCGTCGCTCGTCCCGACCCAGATGATTCCGGGAGTGACCGGGGATTCCGAGATCGAGGAGATGGCAAAAAACGGAATGCCGCCCGGGATGCCGCCTTCCGAGGAAGGAAAAATCTTCGAAGTGTCGTTCGCGCTCAGGTCCGGACTGATTTCCTGCCAATGGTCGCCTCGGTCGAGCGACCGGAGCAGAACCTGACCACCGGTATAAATAATGCGACTGTTGTGCGGAGAGATGTGGAGCGGAGTGCACCAGATGAAGCGGTAGGGCGGCTTGCCCTTCTCCCTGACGGGCGCGATGCTCGTCCGGTATCCGAGCTTTTGGTCCACCCGGAAATGTCCTCCGTATTGCATTGTTGTGTACAGCCAGCGGCTATCGTTCGGGTCGACCTGAGTGAACATGCCGTCCCCGCTTCCGACCGCGGTCCAATTGAAGAGCGTGATTTGACCCGAAGCGCTGTTGCTTGGACCCTTCCACATCTCGTGGTCCTGGAGGCCGGCGTAAATATTGTAGGGGTCCTCCATATCGACGCCGACAGCGTAGTTCTCCCCGAGCGGCAGGTTGTCGTGATGATCGCACGTCTTTCCGCCGTCATAGGAAACGAACACGCCGCCGTCGCCGGCAAGAATGATCCGGTCGGAATTCTGGGGGTCGATCCAGAGCGTCCTGACGTCGCCGAACATCTTGGCAAACAGCCTCTTCGGAGGCCAATCGAGGTCGTTCCATGTCTTGCCGCCGTCCGTCGAGTTGGCCAGGGAGACCCCGGTCACGAAGATATTTTTATCATTGTTCGGGTCGACCCGGATCTGGCTGAAATAGTAGGGTCCCTTGCCGCTCACGTTGTCTTCCGCAGAGTTCATTTTGGTCCAGGCCTTCCCGCCGTCGGCGGTTCGATAGAGCTCGCCGCCGACCATCCTGTCCCGCGGTTGAAGGCCGCGGGCCTGGTCCTGTTCGATCTCTTTTTTGGTCGCCGGACGCATGTTGCCATTTTCCACCACGGCGTAGACAATGTCCGGGCTTTTGAGACAGAGGTCAAGCCCGATGCGGCCGATTCTACCGCCGGGAAGACCTCCTCCAAGCTTCGCCCAGGTTTTTCCGCCGTCCGTGGTCTTGTAGATTCCGCTCTGAGGTCCGCCGTTAATATACACCCAGGGCAATCTCTGCTTATCGTACGTCGCGGCGTATAAAATATTCGGATTTTGGGGATTCATGACGAGATCGATGACGCCGATCTTTTCATTGACGTAAAAGACTTTTTCCCATGTTTGGCCGCCGTTAGTTGTCTTGAAGACCCCTCGTTCCTGGTTCTCTGAATAGAGATGACCCATCGCCGCGACGTAGACGACGTCCGGATTTTTGGGATGAATGACGATCCTCGGAATGTGGTGCGAATCCTTGAGCCCCATGTTTGTCCAGGTCTTGGCTCCATCCGTGGATTTGTAAACTCCGTCTCCGGCATAAGAGCTCCGCGAGCAAAACCCATCCCCGGTTCCGACCCAAACGATCTCGGGATTCGAAGGGGCCAGGGTGACATCTCCGATCGTCTGTTTGGTCTGACCATCAAAAACCGGAACGAAAGTCGTACCGCTGTTGGTCGTTTTCCAGAGGCCGCCCGTCCACGCGGCAACGTAGAATGTGTACAGATGGTTTGTGACTGGGAATTCGGGAACTGCGATATCCGAGATCCGGGCCCCGACTCTGTAGGGGCCCAGGTTGCGATAAATGAAATTTTTCAATACGTTCTCATTGAATAACTCTTGTGCGTCGGCGTGGACATCATAAATAAAGACGAGACAAATAAAAGCCAACAGGATTTCGAGAATGGCCCATTTTGTTTTCACGGAACCTCCTTTTTAAAAAAGCTACTTGACAAATAAAGAGATATTTCTTATTTTATATATAAATATATTATATATCAGATAAAGATTTTTGCAAGAAAATCGGGAAGAGGCTTTCGGAATGAGGCATTTTCGAAACCAGGCCTTTCTAGGGGGAGATTATAGGCTCTAAAGGAATTCGTTTGTCAATCAAAGGGGGTGAAAATGACGTAGCAACTCATGAGAGTCGTTTGAAAGGGGAACAAACGGATCTACAAACAAGGGAGGGACAGATGAAATTATACAAATTTCTACTTGTGATCGTTGTGTGCTTTGCTTTAGTCCCAGCGCTCTTTGCTCAGGGCACGACCCAGGACACGGGGACCATCAGAGGAGCCGTCAAGGACGCTCAAGGGACTTTTCTTCCCGGTGTCAGCGTCACGGCTACGAGCCCGTCCATCATGAAGAGTCAAAGCACGCAGACCAACGAAAGCGGCTTCTTCCGTCTTACTCTTCTTCGCGTCGGAGTTTATACATTAACGGTGGAGCTCCCGGGATTTCGGCCCGTCAAGAGAGAGAATATCTACGTCGGCTTGGATGCCACGGTGACCCTGAATTTCACCATGGACCAGGCCGCGATTGCCGAGCAAGTGACCGTCGTCGCCGCATCTCCTGTCGTTGACGTGAAATCGTCCACCGTCGCAAAGTACTTCAAGTCCGACCTGCTCCAGAACATCCCCATTGCCCGGGACTTGGGGACGATTGTCACTTTGGCTCCCGGTGTCGTGGCTTCGACCAGCATTAAGGGAGGAACGGCCGCCAACACGATCTACCACGTCGACGGCCTCTACGCCAATGACCCCGATAACGCCCAGTTGGGGGCCAACGTTGATTTCAACATGATGGAGGAAGTCGAGGTCACAACCGGCGGAATGCCGGCCGAAGTGGGGATCGCGACCGGCGGTTACGTCAACGCCGTAACGAGGTCGGGCGGGAACAAATTCTCAGGCCTTTTCCAGGCCTTCTATAACCGGGAACCGTGGACGACCATCGTCGTCCCCGAGGATCAGCTCAGGGCCATGGGGTTGGCACGGCCGAATGTGGCCATCTTCAGTTATGACTTTAGCGGAAGTTTCGGCGGCCCTGTTATCAAAGACAAGCTCTGGTTCTTCACAAACGGACGCTACGGCCGTTCAGAAACCCGGAGTGGGTTTGTCCCATGGACGTCTCCCCAGGGCGTGACCTACACGGATTTCAACCGCAAGAACTGGAATTGGGGAGGCTTTGGCAAGCTGACTTTCCAGCCGGCCAAGAACCTGAGAATTACCTTCAACGGCAATTATCGGGGTGCCTACGCCAACACCCGGGCGAACGGAATCTTTATGCCTTTCGACTGCACATACGCCGACGACCCGTGGGCCAATACCAACGCCTTCGGATCAGTCACCTACATCATCGACCCCAATACTTACCTTGAAGTCCGGGGTGGGTATCTCGAAGTCTCTGCCATGCTCAAGCTGCCCGACCCTTCCCAGACCGGAGCCAACCTGAACACTGTCGCCCACAACTACGACAGGTATACTTATCACTGGTTCGGCACCGGAGACAGGACCAACGAGTGGATCGGACGTCCAACCGTCCAGTCTTCCATCCACCTGACCCGCTTCCAGGACAACTTCCTCGGCGGCGACCATGAGTTCAAGGCCGGCTTCGAGCTCAACACGGTCGCCTGCAATTGGTCCGACTGGCAGGAAAACCCGCTTATCCAGTATTGGTACAACGGCAACCCCTATTATTGGCGGGGGCTCTATGGCCTGAGCGGCCCCGATCCGCTCCATGGCGACGGTCAAATCGCCCTGTACTTCATGGGGACGACCCGGGAAAACTCGATGGCGAAATCCAGGGGCATGCGGTATTCCGGATATCTTCAGGATTCCTTGACGTTCAAGAACAGGCTGACGATCAACTTCGGCGTCCGTTACGACTATACCAAAGGCTGGATCCCGGACATGAACAAAGCCCGGACCGGAGGGATCGCCTATTCCGTCGGCCAAACCACCATGTATCCCGAATTCGGTGTAAATCTTTACGACCAGGTCAACGAGCCGGGCGTGGATCCCTTCGTGAATTGGTCTCTCCTTGCACCCCGCCTGGGGATCACCTATGACCTTTTTGGAGACGGGAAGACGGCCCTCAAGCTCCACGTCGGACGGTTCAGCGACTGGCTCTACGCCTCCTTTATTGTGAGTTACAATCCCCTCCGGCTGAGCAGCTACACGTTCGACTGGTGGGACGACAACGGCAACGGAGTGCCCGATGAGGCCGGGATAGACCATTACAAGGGTGTGTGGTCGACCAGCCCTCTCGTTAAGCTCCGGGATTACTGGAGTCGCTTGGCCGATAAGAACCTCAAAGCGACCTATGATGACCAGATCACTCTCGGGATCGACCGCGAGCTCTTTCCCAACTTCAGGATAGGCGTCAGCTACTTGTACAAGAAAAAGAACAACATCATCGACGACGCTCTCTACGATTTCAACACGAACTCATTCTTCTACAAGCCCGACAGCGGCCAGTGGGTGCCTTTTACGACCACGGTCCCGGCCGTCAACCAATTTCCCGCCCAAACCGTTACCATGTACTTCCTGAAGTCCAGCGCTCCCCAATTGCTCAACATGCTGACCAACATTCCCGACGCCTTCCGCAAGTATTCCGGGGTGGACATTACCTTCGACAAGCGCTTCACCCACGGATGGCAGGTCGGCGGGTCCGTGACCATCTCCAAGACCTGGGGCAATATCGCCGGCGATTACGGCAACATCTGGGGCTATGCCTTGCCGGGGAACAATGCCAACTGGTACGTCAACAACACCGGACGGCTGCCGGGAGAAGACCGGAACTTGGTCATTAAACTCTACGGCACCTTCAACCTGCCCTTCGGAATCCTGTCCTCGTTCTATTACAACTTCTACACCGGAACCCCGTGGCAGAGAAGCGTCACCGTCTATGCTCCCACGGCCTGGGCCAACGCCAACGGCGTCGATCTCAGCCGTGCCCCGTCTTACACCGTCAACTTAGAAACCCTGGGTATTCGGAGAAACTATACGTATCAGAATGTCGATTTCCGAGTGGAGAAAGACTTCAGCTTTGAAAAAATCGGCACCTTCTCCCTTTATCTCGACATCTATAATCTACTCGGCAACTTCTACCCTAACTACACTACGAATCCCGGCGGAACCTGGAGGCCCACGGATAACAGCGTGGCCACGGGCACGTACACTGCGGCTTCAACCTTCACCAACAGGACAGTCTCGAGCATCAGCAACCTGACAAGAGTTTTTCGGCTCTCCGTGCGCTACGCGTTTTAAAGCTCGGGCTGAGAACGCAAAGGGAGGAGGGCAGCCTCCTCCCTTTTTTTTGTCTTACCCAAATTCCGACGAGGCGGTCTCACCACCGCCAAAGATAGCTGACTTTGAAGAAAAATCCGCGCTTGGTCTCCAGGAACCGATGACTGTCGATATACTCGTCGCCCGTCCAGCGGATCTTTTCGAAGGCGGACCCATAACCGACATAGACGACGGTCCCGGGGATATAGGTGAAGGAAGCGAGCGTGTCCAGCGTCAGCCGCTTGCGGTAGGTGTTGTACTCCAGGATGGCCCGGAGGAACAGGTATTTATTGATCTGAAAGGTATTGAAGCTGCGCAGAATCGTGTAATCGTAGATCTTGGCCTTGTCCGAGCGCCGATAAAAATCAGAGTGGGTCAGGGCGAGCACGAAATCGAACTGATCCGTCGGCTGATACTCGAACGCAGCGGTAGCCCCGGTCCCATCGCCCTGATAGGGGGCCTCCGGATCGTAATAGATGGCGCCGGTGCGACGAAAGCGGGCTTGGATAAAAACCTTCTTGGTGAGCTGAGAGTTGAGTTGAAAGCCCAACCCGCTCGTCCCGAACTGCCGCCCCTCGTAAACTTCGTTGGCCAGGATGCCATCAAGGCGGAACTGGGTGCTCGCCGGAAGCTGGAAGCGCAGGGTGAACAGGTTGAAGGTTTCGAGCAAGTTCGAAGCGGTGTCGTATAGGTGATAGGACCAGTAGAAAGGCTCTATTCTCTGGAAGAATTTCGATTTTGGGTAGATCCTATACATGGCGAACGCGGCCAACCGTCTTAGTCCCGTTCGCTGCAGGAAGCCGGTATCGACTTCGAAATCCGTGGAAATATCCTGATATCCCAGGTCCAACGAAACTTTCCGGTTATCATAGACGTAGTCCAGGCCAAGTGCATGGCCGCTGTTAATGTCGCGCTCGCCGGGAACTTTGGTGAACGAGCCGAAGAGGTGAAAAGCAGCCAGGGACGTCTGGCTGAGCCGGATCCGGCCGTCGCCGCCGACGACGCGGTTGAAGCCTCCCCGGACATCCCGGGCCGTGTAAAAGCCGCCGATGTAGGAATCGTCCTTCAGGGCGTGCTTCAGGCGGAAGATGGAGAAATCCGGATGCTCGTCCGTCCCGCCGTCGGGCTGGTTGTCCTGAGCGTAGATGGCCGCGATTGTGTTCGTGACCCCCAGCTTTCCGGTCAGCTTGAAACCGAACACGGGATCGACGATCGTTCTCGTGTGGATCATCGCAATCAGCGGCGCCTCCTCGGTGTTCCCTGCAAACTGGAAAATCTCATTGCCCTCGAGGAAAAAGGGCCGTTTTTCCGGGAAAAAGAGGGCGTATCTCAAATTGATGTCTATCTGTCCCGCATCCGACTCGACCTGGCTGAAGTCAGGGTTGATCGCCGCGTCGAGTGTCAGGTCCGAGGTGATGCCGACCTTGCCTGTCAGGCTGAGGTCGGTCGTCCGCTCGTCCCTCTTCAGGACGCCGTCCTGGATGGCCAATTTGTTGCTGTGAGTGACGGCGGGCAGGATTTCGACGACACGCTTGAATTTCAGGCCGGTTACCGAAACGGGCTGGGTCTGGGCGATGATGCTTCCTTTGTCGGGATAGAGAGGCGGTGCGCTGGCCACTTCTGAGGTCCTCACGAACTGACGAAAAAAGCCGAGCCGCATGGTGATGGTCTTTCCGCTCGGGAAGCGGATGCTCTGGAGCGGGATCCGATATTCCACCGTGTATCCCTGGTCGTCAATCTGTCCTTTGCTATACCAGACGAAATCCTGGTCGGATTGAAGATTGCCGTTAAAATTCATCATGCCGTCGCCCTGGATCCCCAGAGGGTTGACCAGAAATCCATAGCCGCTCTGCATGGTATTGGAGGTATCGATGACAATGCCAACGAAATCGTCCGAGAACATATTGTCCCGCTTATTGATCGACGCTTTGATCTTGGACGGCTCGGTATCGCAGCACCGGAAGGCGAAATAAAAATTCTCCGGATCATAGAGAAAATAACCTTCGGTTTTCTGGCTGGGTTCCTTGCCGTAATCGGGCTGGAACGTTTTGAAGTTCGTCATTTTGAATGCTTCGTCCCATTCCCCGGGGTCAAGCTTGCCGTCGATGACCGGCGGCTTGCGGACCGGCTTGAGGTCCTGAGTTTCCAGGCCGAACAGGGCTTTCGACGAGAACAGGCAGGTCGCCCAGGCGGCAATTAGGGCGGCGGTCTTGAGGGTCCTACGGGTCACGATGTCCTCCATTTTCCTCTGGCAGATAGTCGTTTGTTTTCAGCTCACAAAATATATACGAAATTCGGCGGGAAATGGTTCTAGGAACTCGCCCTTGGAAATGTCACTGGCCTCAATAGCCCTTTCCTCTTGGGACAATAGCCAGCAGGCCAATACGCCTCTCTTCCGAATCCAATTCGAAGATGATTCGATATTCTCCGACGCGGCATCTGTAAAATCCTTTGAGCTTTCCTTCCAGCGGCCGGACGTCTTTTTGCCGGAGCGGATTTTCGGTACCTCCCAACTCCTCCAAACGGTCCAGTATTCGGCAAGAGACTGTTTTTTCCAAGCGCTCGAGGGCTTTCAGACAGGACTTGGAGAGCTCAACGCTCCATTTTTTTTCGCGCATCTTTTAAAGAGACCGTTTTTCTTTCTTGGAATTCCCGCGATGAGGCGCGAACCTGATCGTATAAGCCCGGAATCGCCAGGAGTTCGAGCGTCTCCTTGTGGCGCTCGACGTAGTCGTCGATCAAATCCACGAGTATGTCATTCATTTTTCTGCTTTCCAGGCTGGCGATGGCCTTGAGCAGATTTTTCTTATCTTCGGGAATGCGGATGGTCGCGGTATCCATAAGGATTCTCCTTTATAAGTAGATTAAGCGATTTAGCGCTTAATGTCAATAGCCGCGTCAGTCCTCAGTCCCATTACGATTGGACAAAAGAATGACGCCGGAACCAGGCAAATCGTCTCATATATTCCTCTGTTGTGAGACGCGGCCGATGCAGCCTGCGTCTTCATTAGGGAAAGCCCGCGGGTTATATGTTTATGCATATAATTGTATGCAGGTTGCATACGCGGTGGAAGATAACCGTAACGACGGGATTTCGGTGACCCAAATCGTAATTTAATCCATTATGCATGAATTATGGCGAGTATCGCCGGAATTCTTCCTACTGACTAAGCTACCTCGCCATCTTAAAAATGCCTGAAGGATAATTTCCAGAAAAGGATTCAGGGCATTCCGGCGATTGACAAGCTTCGATCGATTCCGCTATATTATCAGCATAAAAAAATGAGCATATGCCCGAAATATTAGATTTTTTGACGCCGACGACCTTGAAAGTCCTGGAGTTCTTCTTTGCCAACTCCAGGATTGAATATCACGAACGTGAAATCGTCCGGAGAGCAAAAATCAGCAAGGGCTCCGCAAACAAGATTCTCCGACGGCTTGCGGAGCTGGCGCTGCTGACCAGAGTCCAGAAGGGCCGGATGGTCTTCTACAGGCTAGATGCAGGGGACGCGCTCGTGAAACAGCTCAAGATCCTGCGCAACGTGTGGGCGCTTAGAGCCTTTGTTGCCGAAAACGAGGAGCGGGCAAAAAAAATAATCGTTTTCGGAAGTGCCGCCGCGGGGACGGACGTCAGCGAAAGCGACATCGACATTCTCATTCTTACGGATGACAAGACGGCCTTGAAGGAAAGTGTGAGCCGGTTCAACCGGAAAAGGGCAAGAAAAATCTCGCCAGTCATTCTTGATGTGGATGAATTCGTGAGAATGAAAAGGGAAGATAAGCCGCTTTTTGAAAGGATAGACCGGGGGGTTGTTTTATGGGAAACGGCGTGAGTCCTGCGCTTCAGAAACTGCTCGAAGAGCGTAAACTATTGAGATTATTGAACGCCCTCTATCACTCGTTATGACGTTGTCAACTGAAGCTCTTCGTCATCAATCGTCCGCGGATTCTTTGTTTACATCAACATACGATTTCTCGACTTCCTCAGCTTTTGTCGGACATATGCTATTCACGTTTATATTAACGCCCATTGAAGAAGCAAGCAGTCCGCATTCGAATTCCCAAACTGTGTCGAAATCCGCAAGATTCTCGGGCCAAAAGAAACGGACCTGTGCGGAGTCTTGTCCATTTAAAATAAGCAGAAACGATACGACATTGTTAACCGACATTGAAATGATGCGTATGCGGCCGACAAGGGAAGCTAGATCCCAATTTCTTGAATTCTCGCGTACGCGATAGTCGAACTTATTTTTTCCAATACGTTCTAAGGCAAGAATCGTCGCACCAAATTCGCTTCCTCCAATCCCCTTCATGCGTTCAAGGGGCGCTGGAACATCGCGGTGTTCTTGAAGGCCGACTGCCGCACGAAAACCTCCAGGCTGAAGGCGCAGGCCGTGTTTGGCGCTATTAAATTCCGACCGCTGCGCGAGATCCAAATAATCCGTCGCGAGGTATTCCCAGAACAACGCGAAGCGAGATTTTATTTCAGCCTCCAGCCTTTTATCTGGGAGCACGAGATTACGGTGTACAGTATTCGAGAGGGATTCCCACGTGAGCCGGCCTTTGTACCGTGTGCACAGCCTCTTTGATCCCATTATTCCTCGAAGTATTAAATCGAGGTCCGGCTCTCTGTAACGATTAAGCCATCCAAAGACACAATCGGGCGCCTGGATTGCTGCACCCAGCAATGAAAAGAAGGTTTCGAGAGCGAGTCCATATGATGTTCGCAGAGCAGTCGCTGCCTGCTTTGCGTGTTCCGTCTCTATTTGGGCGGAGTGGACATCTGCCAGGTATTCGAATTGGTGTGTATCGAAATGCCTTAAAATCTGAAGGTTCTTCTCACGAATATCTGGATCCCAAACAGCGTGTGGCCGGTCCCCAACGAAGAACAGTGCTCTCATCATAGAACTAACCTCGATTATGCATAACTATTTATATGCAATGATAATCCGCCCTTTCCATTCTTCGCGCTCAATTCTTTTCGATACGATCATATCTCGCAAGCGTGCTTCAGGGGAAAAAGCGTTAGGAGTCTTACTCCTGCATTAAGATTTAACCATCTTTTTATCGTGGCTAGCCATATCTTCGTCTTCTTTTTTTTGGGATAGCCTGCAGCCTTTATTCGCTTCTTCTTTGGCCCAGGGCACCTGTTGGATTTTTTCTCCTCGCCATTGTCCCGGGCCTAACCGGTTAACATAGTTGCCTTTGTAATCGAACAAACAGAGAAGCACGAGTTCCAAGTTCCAAAGACAGAGTCGCCAAGCATCAACAATCGCGGGGAAGGTTACGCGATCAAGTTTTCCCTGTTTTTTCGTACTTGGATGAACAAGGGCATTGCGAATTTCCGCAATACATTGTGCCGTGTCCTTCCAGTTCTCGGCTCGCGCAGTTTTATCGAGATTCACAAGAGATTTTGGGATTTCTAGGGGGATCCCGCAAGAAAAAAGCAGCAGCCGAATTTTATCTGCAGCCGGGAGTTTTTCATAACCATCAGAACTTATGAGTTTTTCATCATCCACAAGTCCAGTCCAACCTAGAAGTTCGAGAGCGGTTTGTCCGAATATAATGGCTCCTTGAATTGCACCGGCCTGAGCATGCATCGCTAGATACCAATGAATCGCACTCCTAATCGGCTTTGTCCAAATCGGCTTGTGGACTCGCCTTAGGTATCCCTTAAAGATTGAAGCAAGAGAGCCAACCTCCAACTCGTTAAGCCACAAAATTCGTTCTTGCCATGGTTCGATTATTGGGAAAGACAGATTTAAAAAACGGTCTGTATTATCTTTGCCATATAATTGAATGAGCAAAGGTCCTGTCTTAAAGCCACGACAGAACGAGAAGAACCAGAAAAGATCGTCTTTCAGGCTTAAAAGTTCTTTCGCCTTGAAGGTTGATTTGTCTATCCTATGAATATAACCGGTATGCGTAATACCGTAGCCACCGGATTTATCGAGCTCATCGCGCAGTTCGATTTCTTCATCGAAATCACGGACTTCATCAAGAGTTATTATCCATCCCTCAGCTTTAAACTCCGACCGCGCCCTCCTGGAGGAACGCCCAATCGCATCGCGAACTGGCTTCCCTAAGTCGGCCTTAAAGTTTGGCAGGGAAAATGATGCGGCGGAGATCTCCATCCCATGAGGAAGAACATCGTCTCTCACGAAGCCTTTCACAGATACGGTTTCGGTCGAAATCTGCTGATCCGTAATTTGGGCAACAAGAGGCCTTCCTAGTTCATTGCTAATTAGTTGGCATTTGTCTGGAAGGATATCGATGTTTGCCCGAGACGACTTCGCATGAAACCTGATTGCCGGACGCGGCAGCCATTCTAGAGCGATGTGTCCTATGCCCTGAAAATATTTCTTTCCTTCTCTCATCAGAACTATCTCGCTTTCTGGGATTAAAACGACGGGCATATTGGCTTTCGGAGTTGTGAACGGGGGCGATAGTTCGACAGGGAATTTATTTAGAAGGGGTGGACTACTTTCATTTTTTGTGGACATGAATCCGTTTCCTCACCTCTTGTTCACCAATGAAACTCATCACCTAGAAATTTCAATAATATATTTTTTGTATGTTTTTCTAAGGGCTTCATTATAATACTAAGGTTTTATTTCAATTTGTCGCTTCAACTATTTTTACCTCTTCCTTGGTCAGGTTATAAAGCAGATAGACTAGTTGATCAATTTGCTTGTCCGTGCCGACGATTTGGCGCTGTAGGGCTTCTTTTTCGTGCGGAGTCTTTGCTTGCGGAAGCTGTTTGCGGAGATCAAGTATTCTATCCACAAGCGCCTCTATTTCCTTCTGCGTTTCATCTGAAGCTGACGGAATCGGTATTTTTGCCAACTGGTTTGACGCAATGTGATTATTGCCAGAGAATCGATAACGAAAAAAATAGTTTGCTACATTGCTGTTTAGTACACTCAGTAAAAACTTTATGCTCCATTGTCCGGCCACAGATTCTCTTAAATTGATAACGTTAGTTGATTGTAAACAGTAGAACTGTCGGTTATCGTAAGTAGCAATTAAACGGCGCGGCAATGTAATATTCCGAACTTCTTGTATTATGAGTTTTTCCGATGATTCGAATATTTCTGGTCGACGGGGGGCATCTAGGAGTTTAGGTTCATACTGGACAAATAATATATCTATTAGCGATCCATATCGACCAATATGCTTTCCGCCCAAAGCATGCTTCCATGTGCCTGATCGTTTTGTTTCAGAAAGGAATTTATCATTATCACCTGTCCTTAATCCTTGATTGATAGTACATATATCGCCTAGCCTATGAGATGTCTTCTCGAGCTTTATTGCGATAGCCGACGCGGCAAATGGGATTTTTACGAGCCATACCGCCTTAGAATTATTAAGCCAATCGCTTTGATTTATAGCATATTGGCTTAATGGGTTAAGAAATGTCTTTGCAGTTGTCAATAATACCTTTGTTTTTTTATTTGACTGGCGTTGAATAATGTTTCGAGCCACAAATATCATTGTCTCATTTCTTGCGCCTTCAAAGACTCCGGGGCCGATATCTATTACTGTTTCAAGCGCAGTTTTAGACAATATCAGCCTTCTTAATTTCTCATATGAGTCATTGCTAAGAAGCGTGTGAGGAATGATAAAACTCACATAGCCGCCTTTCCTGACTAGCTTCTCAATTGATAATTCCATAAAAAGGCCGTATACATCAAAGCGGTACTCTGATGTTTCATATGTATGGAAAAAGTAGTGTTTTTCAGATTCTGTTAATTCAGTTATAAAAAGATACGGTGGATTGCCGATTACGGCGTCGAATCCTCCGGATTTCATAATCTCGGGAAACTCGGCGTCCCAGTCAAAGACATTAACGCGGAGCCTATCATCATCGCTCATCAGTGGAAGATTTTGCTGCTGATAAAAATCCGGACCGATGAGAGAATTACCACACTTAATGTTATCGCCCAGATCCGGGAGGGCGCGTTGCTGGAATAGCCGCAGGAAGGGCTGGATAGTCTGCTCGCTCTCGCCTTCCAGGACTTTGAGCAAAAGCGAGAGCTTCGTGACCTCGACGGCCTGGGGATCGATATCCACGCCGTAAATATTGTCGAGAAGAATTCGCTTCCGCTCGGCGATGGTCAGTTTCCAGCCCGATGTCGTTTGGACGAGCACGGGATTCCGGCCTTTGGTCCAACTCTCCGGCTTATGCGCAACATACCAATCGCGATGCCAGTCGAGGAGAAACTGATAAGCATTGATGAGGAACGAGCCCGAGCCGCAGGCCGGGTCGAGGACACGGAGCTTGGCGATCTGCTTGGGCGTCTTTTTCTCCACGAGCTTTCCGACCGTCTGCCGGACGATGTATTCCACGATGTATGTGGGCGTGTAATAGACTCCGCCCGCTTTCTTGACTTCCGGCTTGTCCTCGACGACGGCGTGATGTCCTGCCGTAAGCCTTATGACCTTGCCCAGGAATTGCTCGTAAACATGGCCGAGGATATCGGACGAGATGACCGTAAACTCATAAGGGCTTTCGGGATAATAGAGCCCCTTGAGGAGTTCGCGGAGAAGTTTGTCGTCCACGTCGAGGCCGAGCGTGATTTCGTCGGGCGGCTCGTGGCGTCCCTTTTCGGCTTTAAAATAAAAAAGCCCGGAGTTGTATTTGCCATCGGCGTCCTCGAAAATTTCGCCCAGGCGGGGATAGATGTTCGGGCCGTTGGTGAGCGCCAGGAGCCGGCCGTAGGTCTCGATGCCGCGGTCTTCGCAGATGCGGAGGAAAATGATGCGGTCGATGATGCGCTGGACGGCAAAATTGAGCTCCCGCTGGGAGAGGCGGGAATTCCGCAGGGCGAGAATCCGGGCCAGCTCGCTCCGCCAGTGTTCTATTGTGGCCAGGATATCATCGTCCACCTCGGCCGTGCCGCGCTTAGCTTTATTGGTTTCGGCGTATTTATCGAACGAGCCCTTGAGGATGGCGTCTTTAGAAAAAATAGAGGAGATCCATTCCCACTTTTCCGGGTAGTCATTGAAGCGGCAGATGAAGACCCGGGCCGCGGCGGCGGAGTCGGTTTTATTCGGTTTGATGCGGCAGTCGTAAACGGCGAATTCCTCGAAATCGCTCAGGATGCTGAGGGGAAGCTTGCCGCTCCAGGCGTAGCGGCGGAGCTGATAAGCGGCAGATATTTCTTCGCTGACGACGACGCTCGGTTTCTTAGCTTCGAGGAAAAACTTTCGCGTGCCGCCGATGCGAAAGCAATAGTCGGGCGCCTTGACCGCTCCACCGATCCTAATGGCGTCTTCGTGGACGACGTCCTTATAGGCCTCGGCCAGGCCTTGGACGTTGTCCATATCCCAGCCCAAAGCTTTAAAGAAAGGGTCGAGGAACTCGCTGCGGAGCTGGGCTTCGTTATAGTGGCCGGATTTGTAGGAATCGAAATTCTGTTCGAAATGATCGACCAGGCGAAGGATCTCTTTGGGTGTGCTCATGTGCAATCATTGGAGTAAGTATTGGGGTTACCCATCTTAAAAAATATATCGCCCCTAGCTATTGATGTCAAGGCGGCCTAACGGCCTAGCGGCGGCGTAACAGAGAATTTAAATCTGGAATCGAAACCCAAGCCGATTATCAAGCTGAAGAGAGAGGATGTTCGGTTGGGAAAAAACGCTCAATCCGGCGTCTCATATTTGGGCCGAATGCTTGACATTGTAGCTACTATATTATATTATGTAGCTACATTGTGAGGCAAGCCATGCCAGTAGGAATCAGAGAATTGAAAAACAAACTGAGCCATTATTTGAACGCGGTGAGACAGGGCGAGAAGCTGGCCGTCACCGACCGCGGAGAGGTCATCGCTTACATCACACCGGCTGAAAAAAGCGAAGAATACGAAAAGTTAGTTCAGCTCATCCGAGAACAAAGAGCTTCGTGGAAGGGAGGAAAACCGGCCGGGTCCAGGCATCCCGCTAAGACCACAGGAAAGCCGACTTCTCAAATTGTCATCGAAGAAAGACGATGATTCTCTATCTTGAGACCAGCAATCTCGTGAAGCTCTATGCGGAAGAGGCGGACTCCGATAAGATCACGGCCTCGGTTCGTGAAGCCGATGTCGTAGCCACATCCATTATTTCTTATGCGGAAGCGAGGGCCGCGTTTTCTCGGAAGTTCAGAGAGAAGGATATCGAAGAAAAAGATTACCTGCAGATCAAAAAAGACCTGGAGACTGACTGGGAAAGCTATTTTGTCTTATTTATCGCCATGGTAACGGTTAAGTCCGCCGCCGATCTTGCCGAAAAATACGGCCTGCCGGGATTCGATGCGCTTCACCTGGCCTCGGCCCTTGATTTGAAAGGGCCGACGGCCGGCGGCGTCAAGTTCTCGACCTCCGATACCCGCCTGCGCGAGGCTGCGGCGCGCGAAGGCCTCAGCCTATAGATTTTCCGGCGCTAAAAAACGCAGTCAAACAGGCCAACCACGAGCTCAACTTGGAGGGGAAGACCCCTTCCAACGGGCGTCGAACTTCGTCCGACGCCCTGCCTCCCCTTCTCGGGCGGGGCATGAAACCCCGCCCTCCGACCAAGGGGGCGACTCCCCCTTGGAACCCTCTACGAGCGGCCCGCCGCAGCAAGCCGCGAAGCATATTCGCCGCTCGTCAAGCGGCTGGCTCATCGAGGGCTATTTCCACTCCATGGCATAGCGTTTGACCAGGGGAATTCCTTCTTCATTTTCCGAAATCAAGGCATAGAGTTTATTTTTCTTGATGATAAAGGCTGTCTCTTCTTTGGGGAGAGCGAAGCGCGTAAAACAGCGGCCCTCGGAATCGAAGACGTCGTACCATAACCCCCCTTTGCCGTCTTCTTCATGAGTCCGGGCATAAAGCCTGCCCTCGTCATCCCCGATGAAATACTCGACCGGCGGATAGGCCTCGGGAAATTCGATTTTCAATTTATAAGGAATGTCCGCATATCGTTCCTTCAAGATTCGCTTTTGTTCATCCGCCGAGATTTTCAGAGGAGCATAGTCCTTGATGATCTTCCGAATGGGCTTTCCTCCGGAATCCAGGATGTGGAACTCATACTTCTTCGTGACAAGCCAGATCAGGCGGCCGTCCACTGCGTAAAACACAATTTTATTCAAATCGAGGAAGACCCCGGTTCCATCTCCCGTGACGGCCATCCGTATAGGGCTCTGTAATTCCTGCGGCCCCTGTCCTTTTTTCCCGAATGTGCTGAAGAGTTTGCCGTTCTTGTCGAAGATCCTGATTTTAATGTCCTGCCAATCCAGGGTCCAGATGTTTTCCTGGTCGTCCACTCCGACCGATCTCAAGCCGGCGAAGAGATAGCCGGACTCTCCGGCTTCTTTTCCGACGACGAGCTCTTCCTTCAGGAGTAATTTTGACGGCCCTCCGGGCTGAGGCACGGGCTTCTTTGGGTTGCGGACGACGGTCACGCCGTCTTCGGTCTGGATCTTTACCTTCTGGGCAACGGATGCCGCGGGCATGAGTACGAAAATGCCAATCAGAACGGCGAGCGGAACAACAGAACACAGTAAATAGCTCGAAGTTTTTTGGTTCACATCACACCTCCCATTTACTGAAATCTTTCCCCTCTCTAGCCCTATCTGGGCCGGATTCATGCTATCAAGCCGATTGCAAAAAATCAAGGCTGGTCCCATCGAGGATGTTGGCGAATGGCTCAGGAATAAGCCAGACCAATGTCGTCGCGCCTTGACAACCGGAGACCGCCGGCGATATGTTCATGGTGCGCAAAGCGGCAACGGCTCTGCGCGGAAAGGAGAAATTCGTGCGGCAAACACACATAAAACCACGAATGCCTTCGATTGCGGGCCGGGGCTTAAGCCGGCGGCGGTTCCTATCGGGATGCGCGGCGTGCGCGGGCGCGGCAGGACTGATGGGAACGCCGGGCTGGCTTCGCGCATTTCCCGGAGGCGATAAGCTCCGGATTCGGATTATCTACGCCCTGCATACCGGCATCCAAGACCGGCCGGATTGGCCGAACAAAGGATTCGATTTCAATCCGGTCATGCAACGGATCAACTCCGAGCTGACCAAGCGCTGCCCGGATTTCACTTTTATTCCCTCCATGGCCACCGGTCCAGAGCAAACCCAGAAAATCCTCGAAGAAGACAAAGCGGCGCCGGTCGACGGATACCTCGTCTGCCAGATGAACTGCTGGAACCAGGTCGTCCAGACCGCGGCGACATCGGGCAAGCCCGTGCTCTATTCTGATTTTCAGTTCGCAGGGAGCGGCGGCTTCCTCGTCTATACAGCGGGGTTTCTACGCGCCGGGACGCACAACGTCGGCTATGTCGCCTCCTCCAAGATCGAGGACCTGGCCGAAACCGTGCGCTGCTTCCAGGCAGCTAAAGCGGGCGGCCCGGGGTTTGATTTTGCCGCCGCGACGACCCGGGTCCGAACCTCGCATACGCCCAAGCCCGGCGACCTTTCCTGTAAGCCGGACACGCTCAAAACGCTTTCTGCGGCCGAGACGATCCGCCGGATGAAAGCCTCGAAGATCCTGGCTGTCCGCGATGATAAGACGGGTCCGACCACAACTATGATGAGTATCCCCGTAGCCCAGATTCCGTTTGCCGAGGTCAACGAAGCCTGGGCGGCCGCAAGCAAGGACGAGGCGCGGGCCATCGCCGACCGATGGATAAAGACGGCCGCCCTCGTCGAAGGTGTCAGCCGCGCGGAGATTGAAAATTCGGCGGCCATGTACCTGGCTGAGAAGGCGGTAATGAAAAAGCATGGGACCAACGCCATCAGCATTAACTGTCTGGGGGGATTCTACGGCGGGCACATCCACGCCTATCCGTGCCTGGGCTTCCACGAGCTGAACAACGAAGGCCTGGTCGGCGGGTGCGAATGCGACATTCCCTCGGCGGCGGCCATGGTCGCCTTCGGAGCCCTGACCCAGGGCCGGCCCGGCTACATCTCCGATCCGGTCATCGATACGGCGGGACGAAAGATTATCTACGCTCACTGCGTCGCCTCCAACAAAGTCTTCGGCCCGAAAGGCCCAGCCAACCCATTCCAAATTCTAACTCATTCCGAGGACCGTCAGGGCGCGTCGGTCCGCTCGATCATGCCAGCGGGCTACATGACGACGTCGGTCGAAATCTCGGACGGCCGCAAGGAAATCCTTCTGCACCAGGCCAAGGCGGTCGGCAACGACCCCGACGACCGCGCCTGCCGGACAAAGCTCGTCGCCGAGCCCGTAGGCGATATCGAGAAGCTTTTCACGATGTGGGACAAGTGGGGCTGGCACCGGGTCACGTTTTACGGAGACTTCAAGGAGCAGGTGCGCAGCCTGGCGGATGCAATGGGCTGGTCGGTCATCGAAGAGGCTTAGGGCGCCCAGGACGTCGCCAAAGCGGTACTGATTGCGCTTTATTAACGTATCGCACGAAATGTTTGTTCCTGCATCATCCGCGTGATTATCCTATTTGAAAATTGCTCTAAGTTCGAATATAATAGCTCAATCATTATGTAATCGTAGGACTTTAAACAATTTAATCGTCTAAGGAGAAGATCGCATGAAAACAAAAAGCGGGAAATTCGTCGGCCTGACGACCTTGGTCGTCCTCACCGTGCTCCTCGGGTCCCTCCCGACATACGCCCAAGAAGAACAGATCCCTGAAAAGAGATTCGGGTTCGGATTCGGGTTAAACTATTACCAAGCGATGGACAGCCGGTTCAGCGGGAACGGCAACCTATTTCTTCTGACCTTTAAGCTCTCCGACGAGTTCAACATCTCCATTCTGCGCGAAGAATTCAAGATGAATGGGAGCGGTATGTCCTCGACGCGCGTCAAAAAAGATTTGGATGTGGACTGCGCCATTGTCGGACTCCGGCTGCAGCGCAGAATCTCGAACTTCCTGAGCATCGGGATCGACCTCGGAAACGCCAGCTATTCCAACGGCTTCTCCGACAACGCGCTCATGGCCGGCATCGTGGCTACGATCACGGCTCTCCAAACCCACGAGAAGCTTTTCCTCACGAAACTGGACATCGATCTCGGCTACAGGATCTTAAATACGGACAACAAGGACCTCTTCGACAATCCCAATAATCTCATGAAGGATTTCGACAGCTTCATTATTGGACTGAATTTCAAAGTCCTGTTCTGAGAATAGGAGTTATGATGAAAACGGTCTCTGCGGTAGCAGCCAGGCCCTGAATTGGCATGATATTTCGGATATTCTATTTTGGCGCCATCCGAACCAGTAATCCCATGCTCACCGATATGTACCGCCAGTTGGGCACCGTTGCGACACCTACCGGCGCGAAGGGCGCGCTGTAAGCTTCCGCCTCTACCCGCCACTGCACGACCCGGCTAAGATCCACGCTCACCATGCCCCATCCTCGGAGGGCCGGCTTCCACGCACCCACCTCTTCTCCCTGCTTTGCCAGCCGCTGGATCCCGACTCCCAGATCCACCGACGCGCTCACCTGCCCATCGCCTCCGAGGTCCCAATAGGTCCCGCCCTCAACCGTCTCGACGAGCTTGGGCGCGAAGTACCCCGCGTCCGATGCTCGGTTGAAACTGAGCCGGTGATACTGCGCAGAGACTTCGCCGCGCCGGCCGAGGAGCAGTGCCAGTGCTGCATCGCCCTGGAGCCGCAGATTGACGTCCTCTCCGAAGGTCTCAACGAGTCCGGCGCGACCCATTCCCCTGATCCGGACCTGCCCGGCCGGAAGCTCCACGCCCAGCCGCAATTCATTTCTTAGCGCATGATTGGCGACGAGGAGGGGCGAGGTACCCAGCGGCAACCGCTGAAGCCGGGCTTCGAATAATGGGCTGCTATTGTCCTCGCGCCAGCGAACCCGGAGATCGGCCTCAGGCGTGGTCCACGAAGCCGCATCCGGAAAAGCGAGTCGAGCCAGTCCGGCCGAGAGATCCAGCCGGAGCGCCATCCTCGGCCGGCCCTCGAGCCGCAGCACGCTCTCATCGAGCGTCGCGGTGGTGAATCCGTCATCGATGCTGGAGCGCGCCAAGCGGCCCCCCAGCCGAAATCCGCCTCGCAATGCCATATCGCCGCTCAACCCGATGCGCAAAGTATTATTGTTGTCGGAATCGCCGACAAGCCCCAGGATCGGTTCGATGGCGGGCGCCGCGCGGAGCCGCCCTCTCGCCAGACGCTCCTGTATGTCTTGGGCTTTTGGCTGAAGACGCGCGGCGCGCTCGAAGGCCTCCGACGCTTCGACTGTCTTCCCCACCTTCAGCGATTTGTCGCCGACCGCCAGCCAGCCCCACGCGTCCATAGGCTCGAGCTTGGCATATTGCTTGAACCACTGGAGCGCGGCCTCGTCGTCCCGGGTGAGCTGGCCCAGCCGATAAACCGCGTGCGATTGATAAGGGTCGAGTGTTAGCACCTGGCGGTAGAGGCGCTCGGCGAGCGCGCGGTTCTCGTCGGCGAAAGCGCCATCGGCGCGCCGCATCAATTCCGCCACGGCGGTCTGGCCGACAAGCGACGTTCCCGCCAGCGCTAAAATCATCAGCATCCGTAGAAATTTCATTTCATCTCCGCCTGATCACAAGCCTCGCCACCTGAGTCGCGATCATGACAATGGCCAGCGTCACAAACCCTGCCAGAATTGCCGCCCAGCGCACGAATTCCGCATATTCGCGCCGCATAATGCTCCTCACATGGACGGCCGCCTCAACGGTCTCCGCGGCCGGGACAATCACTAAGCCTAGAAGCCACCAAGTCGCCCATATCCCGAAGAAAACGCCCAGCGCGAGGACGAGCAGCTTGGCGACCATGCGCCACGACACCCGGCCGCCGCGCAGCCGCAGCAGCAGGCCGCGCACCGGGAGCAACAACGCCGCTAATAAATAAAAGAGCCCGCCGATCCCGGTTCCAGGAACGCCCGCCGTCATTCAGTGCCCCTTCTCATAAGTGAGCAGCTTCCGGCCGCGCACAATCTCTTCCCATACGGCCTTCAGGAAGAACACCGCGTTCACCGTCCGGAGAATGAAGAAGCTCGGCACACTCACAAGAGCCCGCCCGAGTTCGCGACGCGGCAGCGCCCCGGCTACGACCGGGACCACGATCGCCGGCACATCGATCACATAGCCGAGGAGAATATAGGGATTCCAGAACAGGAGTGCGATCACCGGCAGCAGCATTAAATAGACGACCGAGGCGACGACCGCGTCCCAGCATGCCACGGCGACGGCCGAGCGGAGGAACGGCACGTCGAGCAGTCCTCGCCAATGGAGCCGCACGTTCTGCACGAAACCATGCGACCAGCGCCGGAGCTGCTTTTTGAGAAACCCGTAGTTGCACGGTTCGAGAGGATAACACACCGCACCCGACACGAATCGCACCGCATAGCCCTGCCGGTAGAGCGTCCATGTTAAGTCCATATCCTCGGCGAGCGTCCGAGTGGGCCAGCCGCCCGCAGCACGGATGAGCGCGGTGCGATACATCGAGAAGCATCCCGAGCTGATGAGCGGCGCTCCGTATTGATCCTGCACCTGCTTGTAGAAAGTGAATGCGAAAAGATATTCGACGTAGCGCCCTCGCTCCCACACGCTTTTAATGCGCCGCGGCAGGACGCTCCCGCAGGCGGCGGCGACATTGGCGTCGTCGAACGCGGGGAGGAGTTTTTCGATGGCGTCGGGCGCGAGGGTCGTGTCGGCGTCGATCGCGATCACGAACTCGGTGGGTACCTGCGCCAGGGCGAATGTCTGCGCTCCCGCCTTGGAGCCGGTGTTGGCGGCCGGGCGGATAACCGTAGCGCCGAGCGAGCGGGCGATGTCGCCGGTGCTGTCGGTGGAGCAGTCGTCCACCACGATAATCTCTGCCGGCGTCGCAGTCTGCGCTTTAAGACTCAGAATTGTGTCGACGACGGATGCGGCTTCGTTGTAGGCGGGGACGATGACGGTGACCGGGACGGTCCGCGCGCCGCCGGAAATCAACGCGGTCTTCTCCTCTGTCATCTGGGGCGCGCTCCCGCCCTGCCTTTTTTCATGTCCGCGCGATCCATACGGCCATCTCGCCCGGGCCGCGGAGGGCCCAGGAATAATAAGGGGTAGCCAAGAAATCCTGTTTTTTTTGGCTGGCGATCGAGCCATCGGCATTCTTCGTCACGGCAAGAGCCTTTCCTTTGAGGGCTACGATTCCTTTGAACATGTCTGCGCGGAATTCGGTCTTGAGTTGGGCATGATCGGGAAGCGATAAATTCAATGCCCGTCCCCATTATCCGGCCACTCGGCGCAAAAGACAAGCGAAATACCAGCGGGGTCAAAGCTGCTCATTGCGCATACTATGCACTAGACTTTGCCTTCAGTAATCGTGCGTAATGAGTAGCTTTGACCCCGGCTATTCTTATTTAATGACCGTTGGAAAGGGGCCAAGCGCCCAGCCCATCCTCTTCGGGATCAAGACTTTCTTGGCGAATTTCTTATCGCCGATCTCAAGGGTCACGACATATTCGCCCGGGTCCACCATCGGCCCGCCGCCGAAACCTCGGAATCCGGCGGCCTGCCCCTGAGGTCTTTGGAGACGCATGTCCCAGAGGACGGTGTTCATTCCGGCTTCGCCCTTCCCGATGATTTCGCTCAAAACCTTGCCATAGGGGTCGGCGACTTTGACATTCACTTTGCCCGCAGCCTTATCCTTTAAGTAATAGTTGATCGAGACGGCGTTGGGCTCGTTCGGCGTCATGGGGTGGCTGTCACCCAAGAGTTGATAGTTACCGATGCCGCCGGAGATTCGCTGGACCTGCGGCTTAATCTCAAAGAGATAGACATCCTGACCGAGCAAGCTCTCGTTCAATTCCTGGAGCGGGGTGATGTTCGTCACGTACAAACCGCGGCCGTAGGTGGCGACGACAAGATCATTCTCGCGAGGATGGATGACCAGGTCCGTGACCTTGACCCAGGGCATATTGTTCTTGAACGGGACCCATTTCTTGCCGCCGTCAATGGAGACATAAACACCCTGCTCCGTCCCGACGAAGAGAAGGCTTGCGTTTTTGCGGTCCTGGACGATGACATTGACCGAATTTTGCGGAAGATTGCCGACGATCGAAGTCCAGGTCTCGCCATAATCCGTGGTTTTATACAGGCAGGCGCGGAATTCATCGAAGCGCAGGCCCGTCTTCGCAGCGAACGCCGTCCCGGCGTCGTGCGGCGAGGCCAGCACGCGGCTCACCCAGAAATTGTCCGGGCCGCCGGCGGATGCGATCTTCGCCGTGCAGTCCTTCCACGTCGCGCCGCCGTCCGGGCTCACCCGGACCTTGCCGTCGTCCGTGCCGACCCAGATGAGGCCCGGCTTGACCGGCGACTCCGACAGCGTCGTGATCGTGCAGTAGGTAATATTGCCCGCGCCGCCCTGCTTGGCCTTCTCGTTCGTCGTCAGGTCCGGGCTGATCTCAGTCCAATGGTCGCCGCGGTCGAGGGACCGGAATAGCACCTGGGCTCCCGTGTAAACGATGGCGGGGTTATGCGGCGAGAGCATGATGGGCGGCGTCCAATTGAAGCGCAACGGCTCTTTTCCCTGCTCGCGCCTCGGCGTGATCATCGTCTGGATGCCCAGCTTCTGGTCGAACCTCCGCATGGCGCCGAATTCCCGGTTGTTATAGACCCAGCGGCTGTCGGTCGGGTCGATGCAGTTGTACATCCCGTCGCCGCCGCCGACCGTCACCCAATCTGAAAGCGTGATCTCGCCGGCCCAGCCGTTGGATGGGCCTTTCCAGGAGTCGTGGTCCTGCATCCCGCCGTAGATGTTGTAGGGGTCCTCCATGTCCACGCCTATGGCATAGAATTCACCCAGCGGAATGTTGTAGCAATGGTGGCAAGTCACGCCGCGGTCGTAGGAGATATAGACCCCGCCGTCGCTTCCGAAGATCAGCCGGTCCGAATTCTGAGGATCAACCCACATGGCGCGCCAGTCGCCGAAGGCCTTCTCGAAGACTCCGTTCGACGGCCAGCTTAAGCCCTTCCAGGTCTTTCCGCCGTCGTTCGTGCCGGCGAGAGACTGGCCGGTGATATAGACCGTGTTCGGGTCGTTCTGGTCCAGCTTGAGCTCGTTGAAGGAGTAAGGCGCTTTGTTCAAGGCTGCTTCGTAGCCCGCGTTCACTTTTCGCCAGCTCTTGCCTCCGTCGTCCGTGCGGTAAACTTCATTGCCGGCCGTGAGCTCGCCGGGCCCGGTCCCACGCTTCTTGGCCAGGTCGAGCTCCTGCTGCGTCGGCGGCCGTCGGTTGCCGTCCTCGACGACCGCATACAAGATGTCGGGATTTTTCTGAAAGACGTCCAGGCCGATGCGGCCGATCCGCCCGGAAGGTAGACCCCCGGAGAGCTTCTTCCAGGATGTCCCTCCGTCGATCGTCTTGTAGATGGCGCTTTCGGGACCGCCTATTTCATAGTGCCAGGGCAGGCGGACCTTGTCGTATAGAGCCGCATAAAGGATGTTGGGATCGCTCTGGACCATGACGAGATCGATGGCGCCGATTTTATCGCTGACATAGAGGACTTTATCCCAAGTCCGGCCGCCGTCTCTCGTCCGGAACACGCCGCGCTCCGTGTTGTTAGTAAAGAGATGGCCCATCGCTGCGACATAGACGATGTCGGAGTTCTTGGGATGGATGGCGATCCGGACAATGTGATGGGAATCTTCGAGGCCCATATTCTTCCAAGTTTTGCCGGTGTCTATGGATTTATAGATGCCGTCGCCCGAGTTCGAGCTCCGCGCGCAATACGCCTCGCCCGTGCCGACCCAGACGATGCTCGCGTTCGAAGGGGCGACGGCTACGGCGCCGACGGAGAGCTTTGATTGGCTGTCGAAAATGGGCTCAAATGTCGTCCCGTTATTGGTTGTTTTCCAGACGCCTCCGTTCCGCGTCCCAACATAGAATGTGTAGAGGTGTTCCTTGAGCGGTGCGGCGGGGACAGCGAAGGAGGTCACCCACGAACCGGCGCGGAAGGGACCGAGGTTTCGAAACTTGAAATTCTTTAAAAGGTCCTCATTGAACCTGTCCTGGCCCTTCGCAAAGCCGGGCCAAAAGGCTGAAACGAAAAGTAAGGCTAAGAGGCATACGAAGATTTTACGGAACATCGTCCCTCCTCATCGAGTCTGTTGATACATAGTGAAATATCCGATCAAATATATCTCGTCGTTATCGGGCTGTCAACCGGCGAGCAAGCTCGGTTAGCATCTCCATTTCCGCGATCGCTTAAAAGCTGGAACTTGTGGGTCCTGTCGCCGACCAGCCCAGCTGTCCTCGCTTTTCACCCTGACGAGGGTCCCATTCGCTTCGGGCATCTGGGCGCCCTGGTCGGCGCCACCCGCATCACGAATGATCAATATTCACGGAAACGGAGATGCTTTGGCAAGCTCACGCTATTGACAGGGATAAGCCCCGGCGATATAGTTTTGAAACATGTCAGAGCGGACCGATTTCGCGAAGGCAAAGCCTGACGTGATTTCCTCCGCCGCCAGGCCTGCCTCTCACGCCCAAACGAACTATCACATGACCTTCATCTGGTTTATCTGCCTCGTCGCCGCGCTGGGTGGACTGCTCTTCGGCTACGACTGGGTCGTTATCGGCGTGACGGCCATTCCCGCGGTGCTGTTCTTCTTCGGGATGTTCGCGGGGCCCGAAAGCCCTCGCTGGCTGGCCAAGAACGGCTGGCGCGAACGAGCCCGGCACGTGCTCTCCAGAATCGGCGGCGATGCCTACGCCGACCGGGCCTTGGCGGAGATCGAGACCACCCTCGCGGATGAAGGTCAAAGAACGAGCCTTCGGGATCTGTTCCAGCCGCCCCTGATGAAGGTCCTCCTCCTCGGCGTCGGGCTGGCGGTTTTTCAGCAATGGTGCGGCATCAACGTCATCTTCAACTACACAGAGGAAGTATTCGCAGCCGCAGGCTACAAGATCTCCGACATCTTGTTTAACATCGTCGTCACCGGGGTTGTCAACCTGATTTTTACATTTGTCGCGATCGCCATGGTCGACCGCGCGGGCCGGAGAAAATTGATGATGATCGGCGCTGCCGGTCTGGCCGTCATCTACACGATCTTGGGGGTGGGCTACCAAGCGCACAGCCACGGGCCGCACATGCTGCTGTTGGTCGTAGCGGCCATCGGATGCTACGGAATGTCGCTCGCGCCGGTCACCTGGGTGGTGATCTCGAAGATTTTCCCCAACCGCAACCGCGGGGCGGCCATGTCCATCGCCACGGCCTCGCTGTGGATCGCCTGTTTCATTCTGACTTACACGTTTCCCCTTCTCAACAAGGGGGTTGGCGCGGCGGGGACGTTTTGGATTTACGCCGCCATCTGCGTCGTCGGTTTTCTCTTTATCAAGTGGCGCCTGCCGGAGACGAAGGGGAAGACACTCGAAGAAATCGAAAAAGAATTGACTCATAATTAAACGGGGACACAAGACCCTGTCCCGGTCACAGACCCAATGACAGGGTGATTAGGTCTCCCTCCAGGAGCAACGATGGCAGATACAAAATACAGTCTCGGGCTTGATTTCGGGACCAACTCCGTCCGCGCCCTGCTCGTGGATATTCGAAACGGCCGGGAGATCGCGACGGCCATTCACAACTACGAGACAGGGCAGGCGGGGATCATTCTGGACCCCAATAATCCCAACCTCGCCCGGCAGAATCCGGGCGATTATCTGACCGGTTTGACGGCCGCCGTCAAACAAACTCTGGCCAAGGCCAAGCGGACGGACAAAAAATTCATCTCGCGCCGGGTCATCGGGATCGGCATCGATACGACGGGTTCGACGCCGATCCCGGTGGATGCCGACGGAACGCCGCTCAATTTTCATAAAGAATTCAAGAAGAACCCCAACGCCACGGCCTGGCTGTGGAAAGACCACACGGGGCACGCCGAAGCCGCGGAGATCACGGCACTCGCCGCGAAGGAACATCCGGAGTATCTGACCAAATGCGGCGGCACGTATTCCTCGGAATGGTTCTTCAGCAAAATCCTCCACTGCCTGCGCACGGACCCCAAGGTCTTCGATGCGGGGGCGAGCTGGGTCGAGTGCTGCGATTACATCCCGGCCGTGTTGACCGGCGAAACGCGGCCGGGCAAGATCCTGCGAAGCCGCTGCGCCGCCGGTCACAAGGCGATGTTCAATGCCAATTGGGGCGGACTTCCGGCCCGAGAATTTTTGGCAAAGCTTCATCCTAGGCTCGGCCCGCTCCGCGATAGGCTTTATGACAAGTCTTATACGGCCGATGTCCCGGCCGGAAAGCTGTCCAGTGAATGGGCCAAGAAATTGGGCTTGCCGGAAGGCATCCCCGTGGCCGCAGGGGCCTTTGACGCCCATCTCGGCGCCGTCGGCGCGGGCGTTTCTCCGGGGAAGTTCGTCAAGATCATCGGCACAAGCACCTGCGATATCTGCGTCTGGCCGAACGACCGGCCCCTCGCCGATATCCCCGGACTCTGCGGCATCGTGGACGGCTCGGTCCTGCCCGGCTATTTTGGGCTCGAAGCCGGACAATCCGCGGTCGGCGATATCTTTAACTGGTTCGTCGAATACATCCAGCCGGGAGGTCCGGTCAAGGGCTCGCACCAGTCCTTGACAAGGAAAGCGGCCCGGCTCAAGCCCGCCCAATCGGGGCTTCTCGCTCTCGACTGGAACAATGGCAACCGGACGATCCTGGTCGACCAGAGGCTCGCGGGACTCCTTCTCGGGCAGACGCTCCACACCAAGCCCGAGGAAATCTACCGAGCTCTCATCGAGGCCACGGCGTTCGGCGCGCTCACGATCATCAAGCGCTTTGAGGAATACGGCATCGACACCCAGGAAGTCATCAACTGCGGCGGCATCGCCGAGAAAAATCCCCTGGTCATGCAAATTTATGCGGACGTGATCAGCAAAGAGATGAAGGTCGCCCGCTCGGCGCAAACCTGCGCCCTCGGCTCGGCTATCGCGGGCGCGGTGGCGGCGGGAAAAGATGCCTCCGGATATGGCACGTTCGGCGAGGCCCAGGCCGCCATGTGCGGGATCAAGAAAAAACCCTTCAAACCCGACCCCAAAAATCATAAAATCTATCAGGAACTCTATCCTTTGTACCGGAAGTTGCATGATGCCTTCGGCACCAAGGACTGGTCGGGCTCGCTGTATAACGTCATGAAGGATTTGCTGTCTCTGCGCGACCGGCAGCTTAAGGAAGGCTGATGTTAAAAGACCTCAAGGAACAAGTCTGGCAGGCCAACTTGGACCTGGCGAAATTCAAGCTGGTGATCCTGACCTTCGGCAATGTCAGCGGTTTTAACAGGCGCGAAGGGTTGGTGGCCATCAAACCCAGCGGCGTCTCTTACGAGGAGATGCGGCCGGAAGACATGATCATCGTTGACCTCGACGGAAAAGTCGCGGAGGGAAAGCTCAATCCGTCGTCCGATACGCCGAGCCACCTCGAGCTTTATAAAGCTTTTTCAGAGATCGGGGGGGTTTCTCATGCCCACAGCGTCTACGCCACGGCTTTTGCCCAGGCCGTGAAGGAAATCCCATGCTTCGGGACAACCCACGCCGATCATTTCAACGGTCCGGTGCCCGTCACGCGCTTTTTGACCCGAAAAGAAGTCGAGACGGATTATGAGGGTAACACGGGAAAGGTGATCGTCGAGCGCTTCGCCCGCATCAAGCCCCTGGAAATGCCGGCCGTGCTGGTCGCCGGGCACGGTCCGTTCAGCTGGGGCAGGACGCCGGACGAAGCGGTGCAGAACGATTTGATTTTGGAGACCGTCGCCAAAATGGCGCTGCTCACGCGACTGGCCAACCCGAAGATCAAGGATCTGCCGGGCTATCTTCTGAACAAGCACTATCGAAGGAAACACGGCCCCAAGGCGTACTACGGACAAAAAAGGAGTCATCCATCATGAGGAACGTGCCAAAAGTCAATCTGGGAATCGTGGCTGTCAGCCGCGATTGTTTTCCGGTTGAATTATCGAGGAAACGAAGAATTCAAGTTGTTAAAGAATGCCGCGCGAATAAAATCCCCATAACGATCATCGAAACCATCGTTGAAAACGAAAAGGACGGCCTCCAAGCCCTGGAGGAAATCCGGCAGAAAAACGTGAATGCCCTGGTGATCTACCTGGGGAATTTCGGGCCGGAAGGCCCGACGACGCTGCTCGCCCAGAAATTCGGCGGCCCGGTGATGTTTGCGGCGGCGGCCGAGGAATCGGGCGACAACCTCATCCAGGGACGGGGCGACGCCTATTGCGGCATGCTCAACGCATCGTATAACGTGGGCCTGAGAAAGCTCCGACCCTACATCCCTGAATATCCCGTCGGAACGGCGGAGGAGGTCGCAGAGATGATCCGCGATTTTGTGCCTGTCGCCCGGATCGTGCTCGGGCTCAAAAAGCTCAAGATATTTTCCTTCGGGCCGCGGCCGCACGATTTTCTGGCGTGCAACGCGCCCATCAAGCCCCTCTATGATCTCGGCGTCGAGATCATGGAGAACAGCGAGCTCGACCTTTACGACATTTTCCTCAAGGCCAAGGGCGATCCGAAAATCAAAGCCGTCGCCCGCAATATGGCCAGGGAGCTCGGCCGGGACAACGCTTTTCCCGACATGCTGGAAAAACTGGCGCAGTATGAGGCGGCCTTGACGAAATTTATGGAGGCCAATCTCGGGGCATCCGCATACGGCATTTTCGCCAATAAATGCTGGCCCGCGTATGAACAGTACTTTGGGTTTGTGCCGTGTTATATCAATTCACGGCTGGCCACGCAGGGCATCCCCGTGGCCTGCGAAGTCGACATCTACGGCGCCTTGAGCGAATACATGGCCACATGTGCCACGGAGATGCCGGCGACGCTGCTCGACATCAACAACACCGTCCCTTACGACATGATCAAAGGAGCCAAAAAGGTCGCCGGCGGCTATAAGCCCACGGACCTGTTCATGGGATTCCATTGCGGCAATACATCGTCCACATGCCTGATCGGGGGCAGCCTCAAATACCAGCTCATCATGCACCGGCTCATGGAGCCCGATAAAAAGCCGGATATCACGAGAGGAACGATGGAAGGGCGAATCCGCGCGGGTGAGGTCACGATCTTCAGGTTGCAGTCGACGCCGGATACATTCTTGAAGTCTTATGTGGCCCAGGGCGAAGTGCTGGACATCGACCCCAAATCGTTCGGCGGGATCGGAGTGTTCGCCATCAAGGAAATGGGGCGATTCTACAGACACGTCCTCATCGAGAAATGGTTCCCGCATCACACGGCCGTCGCTTTTGCCCACGCCGGAAAAACTCTTTTTGGAGCCGTAAGAATGTTGGGCGTCGAGGACGTCGGCTTCAATCAGCCGTCGGGTATGCTGTACAAGACCGAAAACCCTTTTTAATATTCGCAATCGCATGAAAGCGGCAGTTCTGACCGGCGTCCGGAAAATTGAAATCCAGGATATTCCCTGCCCCGAAATCAAGAGTGATACCGATGTTCTCCTCAAAACCGCCCGAGTCGGAATCTGCGGCAGCGACATTCATTATTTTTTAAGCAGCCGTGTCGGCGATCAAAACATCGGCTATCCGGCGATCCTCGGGCATGAATGCTCGGCTGTCGTCGAGAAAGTCGGCGCCCAAGTCACAAGGATAAAACCTGGCATCAGGGTGACCGTCGACCCCGCCGTCTCCTGCGGAAGCTGCGATCAATGCCGCGCCGGGCGGCCGCACACCTGCCTCAACCTCCGTTTTCTCGGCTATCCCGGCCAGATGGATGGATGCCTTGCCGAAGCCTTCGTCATGCCCGAGAAAAATTGTTATGCGCTGCCAGACCGTCTAACGATGACTGAAGGAGCCCTGATCGAGCCGCTGTCCATCGGCCTCTACGCGCTGGCCCATCTAGAAATTTCGATGGGTCAAGCCATCGCCATTCTCGGTTCCGGGCCGATCGGGCTCTGCTTGGCTCATCTGGCAAAGACGGTCAGAATCGAAAAAATCTTCATGACGGACAAGGTCAACGAAAGACTGGCCGCGGCCAAGCGGATCGGCGCGGCTTGGGCGGGAAACCCCGAAAAAGACGATATCGTCCGCGAAATCCTGAAGCTAGAGCCGGCGGGGCTGGATGCCGTATTTGAATGCTGCGGCGACCAGGCCGCCCTCGATCAGGCAGTGGAGCTGCTCAAGCCGGGCGGTCAACTCCTGATCATCGGAATTCCGCTCCTGGAGCGTGTTTCGTTCGATATCAGCGGCCTACGCCGCAAAGAGATCATCGTCCGCAACATCCGCCGCCAGAACCGCTGCACGGAAAAAGCGGTCCGTCTCCTCGACGGCGAGCATCTTAACGTCAAGTTTCTGGCCACCCACCGCTTCAGAATCGAGGAAGCGCAGGAAGCGTTCGAAATCGCCTCCGCCTACAAGGACGGCGTCCTGAAAGCCCTCGTTTCCTTCGATTAAGAATCTTTATCTTGTGCCTCAGCGGCTGAAGAATTTTTCCAGACCAACGGCATTCTCCGGAAAAGCGGCAAGGACTTCCTCATCCAGGGTGACCAGAGGGATCCGGAACTGGCGGGCCAAGGCCACAAACTCACAGTCGTAGGCCGAACACGGACTCCGACCGCACAGAGCCAAGACCTCCGCCGAATCAACCATGAATTCGTTCTCGTCCATTAATCGTTCAGCTTCCTCCATGATCATCAAAGCGGATGCAGCATCGATGACACGGCGCCGGAACAATGTCGCGAGGATGTTCCTAAATTCGCTTCGCCAAAGGAGTGGGGCGGCCCAACCCGGGTCCTTCCTAAAAGCTCTCTCCGCGGCCAAGGAATGCTCTCCGGGCAGCAGAAAATGGGCAATGATATTTGTGTCGACGACAATCAAAGGCGCCCCTCTTTTTTAGCATGGTCGATCATCTCTTGGCTGAGCCAAACTCCGCTCCGGCCTTTTCTCAATGCGCGAGAAACCGCGAGCATTTCCTTAGGGCTTCTCTTTCGCGGCGTGAGCCGCTCTTCGAGCAATGCGATGATCTCGCCGTTAAGGCTTCGCCGATGCTGGACGGCGCTTTCTTTGAGATTCTTATGGAGCTCCGCTGGGATATTTTTGACTGTAATGTTAATGGCCATAATGTCCTCGCTATGGTTGCTTAATGGTTTCATTATGACACCACTTCGAAACAATGTCAATTATTTCATTTACATGGTAAAAGACGCCCCTCCCGACCATTATTCTCAGACGTTGAGTCCTTCCAGTTCTAATGCGCGGCTGCTTATGACGACTGGATTATACGCCCATCACCAATAAGCTTGGGCAATCTAAGGAGGGAGAGAATATAGGTTGACTTCGGGTTGGGTCGCCAATGTTGATATCATCCAGCGGCCCGTCTTATTCGTCAGGGAGGAAGCGGAGTTGTTCGAGCAGGTCCGGGCACGGCGGCTGCCCCCTGGCTCCAGTTCAAACTCACGATGAAGTTTTAAAGAAAATTCACCCGCCTACGACGGAATCCGACCGTGGTAAAGTTATCCCGCTCCACTTTTTCGATTTTTCTTAGGGCCAGCTCAAGCAGAATCGCCCTCTCTTCCGGCTCTCTCTTCAAGCTCTTCCTGTACTTACCGAACCCCCGCTCATCCCGCATGAGAAGGAATTCGGTAACGGACATTTTCCGCGGAGGGCTGCTTTTCCGAATCATCATCGTCCCTTGTTTCTGAGAGACAATAGCTCCGCCAAAGTATCGTTTTCCGGAAGCCCCGCTTTGCGTTCCAGGTAAGCCCAATCCAGCTCGTCCCGATATCGAGCGATCAGGATTTCGGTCATCTCGCAATCGATTTCGGATTTCCAGTCTTTGCAGGCGTTCAGGCGGTCGATGATCAAATCCTCGAGGCCGAGGACCACACAGCGCAAACCGCCTTCGAGTTCTACGGTTTCAACCGGGGCGTCCTCCCCGGCCAGGCTCCTCGCCGGTGCTTCGACCGCGATATCCAACTCGTCTTGAACCCAATAACGGCCTCGCTTGACGAAACCCAGACTTCCTAAGGCCGCGTCCAGAGCCTCCAGGTCCGCATAAGCTAAATCAATGTCCGAAGTAAAATAGACTTCCCGGGAATAATAGGAGAGAGCCAGACCGCCGATTAAAACCGGCGCGGGTTTTCCTCGTTCTTCCAGGATTCGTGTGATCAGCCCGACCATATAGAGCTGGCGGGCGAGGGGGGACTGCATCCCACGGATTTTCGCTAGAATCTCATTGATATTCACGAAGTTATGATAGCAACAAAAGGACCATGAAACAAGGCATATCAAAAATGGTCGCATCCCGGCTCCAAGAATTGACATCATCGTGATTTGTTGATATGTTTGGGCCAATCGGCAAACCTGGACTCGGGTCATGAAATGTCCTAAATGCCATTCCGAAAATCCTGATACCTCCCGGTTTTGCAATAACTGCGGCTCATCGTTTGGGCGTGACAAACAGCTGGAATTCGCCCCAACCATGACGCTCAAAACACCCGCCCAGGCGATACCAAAGGGCAGCCTCGTCGCCGGGAAGTATCGGATCATTGAAGAGATCGGCCGGGGCGGGATGGGGATCGTTTATAAGGCGGAAGATACAAGGCTCAAGCGCACGGTCGCTCTGAAATTCCTCCCCCATCAATGGATATCGGACGCAGAGTGCAGGGAGCGGTTCATTCATGAAGCCAAGGCTGCATCAGCCTTAGATCACAACAACATCTGTACGATTTACGAGATTGAAGAAACCGACGATGGCCGGATGTATATCTCCATGGCCTTCTACGAGGGCGAGAGCTTGAGGGAGAAGATCAAGAGAGGACCCTTGAAGACTGAGGAAGCCGTTGCCGTTGCCTCCCAGGTCGCCCAGGGAATGGCCAAAGCGCATCAGAAGGCATCGTCCACCGCGACATCAAGCCAGCGAATATCCTGATCACGAACGACGGGGTTGCGAAAATCGTTGACTTCGGCCTGGCCAAGCTTGCGGGCCAAGTGAAATTGACACGCGAAGGGACGACGATCGGCACTGTGGCCTATATGTCTCCTGAGCAGGCGCGGGGAGACGCGGTTGATCAGCGCACGGACATCTGGTCGCTGGGGGTCGTGCTCTACGAGATGCTCTCGGGAAAGCTGCCGTTCAAGGGTGACTACGAACAAACATTAATCCATTCGATCCTCAAGACAGAGCCCGAGCCGATCACCAAATTCCGCAAAGACTTGCCCTCAGGGCTTGCCCAGATCATTGCTAAAACTCTATCAAAAAATCCCGCCGTCCGCTACCAGACCATGGACGAGCCGGTCGAAGACCTGAACGCCATCGCCGAAGGCTTGAAGCCTGTGCGCGCTAAGGCAGGCCTGCTCCGAGGCAAAGTCCTCGGCATTAAGAAGACCTATGCCTATGCCGGCTTAGCGGTTTCCGTCATTCTCATCGCTTTGGCCCTGCTGTTTTTCTTCCCCAACCGCGGCAAAATCTATAATTCTCTCGCCGTCCTCCCCTTTGAGAACCGCTCGCAGGATCCTAAGCAGGACGGCCTCGCCGAGGACCTGACAGAAAGGCTCATTTTTAAGTTCCATGCAGTCGGTTCGCTCCGGGTGCCGATGTTCAGCACGGTCGCGGACTACAGCAAGACCAAAAAGTCTTGTCGCGAGATCGGTAAGGAACAAAACGTGAAGGCAGTCCTGTGCGCGGCCATCCAGCGCACAGGGGATAATCTCCAAATCTGGTTGACGCTCTTGGACGCGTCAACCGAGCTTGCTCTCTGGACGAACGAGTATAAACGCGACATGACGGACATTGGTGCCCTGGAGAGCGAACTTGCGCAGTCCATTGTCAGTGAAGTCCGCGCAATAGTGACTCCTGAAGAACAGATGCGCCTCGCTTCATCTCAAAAGGTCGACCCTCGTGCGTATGACGCTTATATAGAGGCCAAGAATAGTGTGAATGCTTTTAATAGCGACCCAACATTCGAAAGATGGAAGTCGGTATTTCCTTATATTCAGAAAGCGATAGACATCGATTCCCAATACGCGCCATTTTACTGGTTCCTTGTTGAACACTGGTTCTTGGGACAAGGGAACAGTCTGATATCCTCTAAAGAGGCGATCGAGGGAGCCGAGGCCGCCATCAAAAAAGGACTTGCGCTCGATCGCGACTCTTCTGAGATGCATAACGCCTCGGGAGAGTTAAATTTCTTGAAATGGGATTGGGAGGGCGCAAGGAGGGAGTGGAGGCGTGCCGTCGAGCTTGCTCCCGGAGATCCAAATACCCACAATTGGTATGCTGGTAGTTTGCTTGTCCTCGGCTTTCATGATGAAGCCATCTCGGAAGCGAAACGAGCTGTTCAGCTAGATCCTTCATCAGATGATTTTAGAATGATGTTAGGCACAAGATATTGGTTCTCTGGAAGGCATGAATATAACGAGTCCATAGCCGTATTCCGCGAGGGCCTTCAACGTAGTCCCAACAACGCTTATTTACAGAATTACCTTGCCATTGCTTGCACGCTGAACGGAATGCCCGCCGAAGCCGTCGCCGAGGCGGAAAAATCCATCGCCTCATTGTCAACTTCCGAGAAAGGTTTTCTCCATCTTAACGTCGCTCTCGTCTATGCGTGCGTCGGACGGAGCGAAGATGCCAAGAAGCTTTTGGATGAATGCTTGGATTCACGAAAAGGGAAACCGATTGATGCCTATACGATCGCGGAGATTTATTCGGCGCTAGGCGAGAAGGATGAGGCTTTCAAGTGGCTTGAAAGAACGTATCAAGATCGTCTCTCGACGATGTGCGCGCTCAAGGTCGATCCATTCATGGACAATATCCGCTCCGATCCCCGGTTTAAGGTATATTTAAAGAAAGCTGGGTTCGAGAAATGATTAAAATTCCTAGTGTTCAGTCCGGATTGACAGGTCACAGCTTATGTCGATATTCTTGTGAATGGAGAGCGGCATGGATTCGAAGCTTAAAGCTGATAGCCACCACAAGCTTGTAAAAGCGAAATCTCGCAAAGGGAGGATTTGATGAAAATAGTAACTGCGTTAATCGTCGTGATTATTATGATGGCCGCCATGGCAGAAGGCACGCAGGAGATCGATAAAGTCAAGCCTGTTCTGGATCAAAAATGGAGAGAATTGACGAAAACCATCCCCTCCTTCTTGCCTCCGACTCGGACAGAAAACTGGGATTACAGGATCACCATTCCCTTTCCCGAGAACTGGCCTCCCAAGCCCGGATACGGGCTCGTGTATTATGCCGTTCCCTATGGATTGGATATGCGAAATCTGGCCGACGCGGAATATGTCGGGGTTCCCTGGGCCCGAATTACGATATCTCCGGGCCGCTCCCCTCAAGTCAAATACCTTGCCACGAAAATCGTCAGGCTCGATAGACAGGGAGTTCGGCCGCTCCTTGCTAAAGAAATCGAGATCTTTGATTCCCGAGAAGCGGTCAAATCTTCACTTTCCAAACTCACGGCGCTTCCCGATTCTTCGAGCCTCGAGACAAAACGGATTCGCGACTTCTATTGCTTGTGGATGAGCACAAACGGGGTTCTGGCCGGCCAATTCTCAAAAGACCACAAAAGCTTTTTTGACTGGCTGGGCTGCCAAAAATAAGGTCAAAATTCCTGGTGCTCGGTGCGCTTGATGATCTCGTTTTGGAGTTCCGTGCCGCAGTCGACAAAATAATCGCTGTAGCCCGCTACCCGCACGATCAGGTCCCTGTACTTTTCCGGATGTTTCTGGGCTTCGCGGAGCGTGTCGGCCGTCACGATATTGAGCTGGATATGGTGGCCGTCCATTTTAAAGTAAGACCGGACGAGATGACCCAGGTTCTTGATCCCTTCTTCGTCGGCCACCAGCTGGGGCGTGAACTTCTGGTTGAGGAGCGTCCCGCCCGTCCTGATGTGGTCTATCTTGCCCACAGACTTAAGCACGGCCGTCGGACCGCGCCGGTCCGCGCCCTGGACGGGAGACACGCCTTCCGACAAGGGCTCGCAGGCCTTCCGGCCGTCGGCGCTGGCGCCGGTGACCCTGCCGAAATAGACATGGACGGTTGTCGGCAGGAGGTTGATCCTGTAGCGGCCGCCCTTGGTGTTGGACCGTCCGTCGATGGCGCCAAAATAGGCCTCGAAAATGGATTTCATGATGTCGTCGGCATAATCGTCGTCGTTCCCGTATTTCGGAGTCTTGTTCAGCAGCCGCTGCCGCAGCCTTTCCTTGCCCTCGAAATTCGTGGCCAGCGCCGCGACGAGCTCTTTCATGGCGACATGCTTGTGGTTGTAAACGTTATACTTGATCGAGGCCAGAATATCGGTCATCGTGCCCAATCCCACGCCCTGGATGTAGGAGGTATTGTACCGGGCGCCGCCGTCGTGGTAATCCTTGCCCTTTTTGATGCAGTCGTCAATGAGGATCGACAGAAACGGCGACGGCAGGTACTCGGCATACAGCCGCTCGATGATGTTGCTTCCGGCGACCTTGATGTCGACGAAATGCTTAATCTGCTTTTTAAACGCCTCGAACAGATCCTCGAACGATTTGAATTTCACCGGGTCGCCTGTTTTCAGGCCGATCGTTTTCCCCGTCTGCGGATCGACGCCGTTGTGCATGGTGATCTCGAAGACCTTGGGCATATTGAAATAGCCGGTCAGGTTGTAGTTTTCCTTGCCGAAGGCTCCCGCCTCCACGCACCCGCTGGCGCCGCCGTTCCTGGCGTCCTCGACGGATTTGCCCTGCCGGACGAGCTCCTTGACGATGGCGTCCGTGTTGAAAATCGAAGGCTGCCCGAAGCCCGTCTTGATGATCTTCAAAGCCCGCCACAGGAAGGAATCCGGGCCTTTGCTCGAGATCTGGACCATGGAGCTCGGCTGAAGAATCCGCATCTCTTCGACGACATCCAGCATAAGGAACGACAGCTCATTGACTCCGTCGGTCCCGTCCTCCTTCAACCCTCCGACATTGATCAAAGCGAAATCGGTATAAGTGCCGCTCTCCTCGGCCGTGACGCCGACTTTGGGGGGCGCCGGCTGGTTGTTGAACTTGACCCAGAAACATTCCAGAAGCTCTCTCGCCTTGTCCTTCGTCAGCGCGCCTCTCTTCAGGCCTTTCCTGTAGAACGGCCAGAGGTGCTGGTCCAGCCGGCCGGGGTTGAACGAATCCCAGGTGTTGTATTCGATGATGACTCCAAGGTGGACAAACCAGTAGTACTGGAGGGCTTCCCAGAAATCGCGCGGCGCGTGCGCCGGCACCCAGGTGCAGACTTCGGCTATTCTTTCCAACTCCTTTTTGCGCTCACGATTTTTTTCTTTCTTGGCCAGCTCCCTGGCTTTATCGGCGTGCCGGCCGGCGTAAGCGATCAGGGCATCACAACAGACGGCCATGGCCCGCAGTTCCTCGCGCTTCATGAAGGCTTCGGAATCATTGAGAAAGTCGAGTCCGGCGATGGCATCCTCGATGTCCTTTTTAAAATCGAGCATCCCCTTTTTATAGATCTTGTCGTCGAGAACCGTATGCCCCGGCGCGCGTTGTTCCATGAACTCGGTGAAAATCCCGGCCTCGTAGGCGTCTATCCATTCTTGCGAGACTTCGGCGAAGATTCGATCGCGGATCGAGCGTCCTCTCCAGAAAGGAATGATCTCATCCTTATAAAATGCCTTGGTCTTCTCATCGATTTTGAACCAGGTCTTGGGCCGAGTGTCGAGGATCTCCAAGTCCTGGACGCTGTGGCAGGTAATCTCGGGGTAGGTGGGCGTCGCCTTGGGAGCAGGGCCGCGTTCGCCGACGACGAGCTCGCCGTCGTTGATGGAGATTGTTTTATTCTCCAGAATATGTTTGAAGGCCAGGGCATGCTGCATGGGCGCGGACAGCCGGCAGGCTTCGGGGCTTTTATAAAATTCGGTGACCAGTTTCGCCCGTTCGGACGTGATCGTCGGTTTGGCGCTCAAGCTCTGTTCGCGCAGCTTTCTGACTCGTTCGTTCATGGCTCAGCCTCCAATCTTGACGGCGAACCCGGCATTTGTGAATGACCGCCGGATTTCCTCCATCCTCTGCTCGGAAGGAGTTTCATAAATTTTAAAACAGGATGCTTTTCCTAAATTCTTGTATTTTTCGGAGCCGCCCTTGTGGTATTTCAAAAGGCTGACTTTCTTGACCGTCTTGAGCGGCCTGAGAAAATCAATCGTCAGTCGGATATTCTCGTCGCCATCGTTGACGCCAGCCGCCAGCGGAATGCGGACCACGATATTCCTGTGCTCACGGGACAGTTTATTCAGGTTGTCGAGAATGAGCGCGTTCGAGACGCCTGTATATTTTTTATGCTTTTTGGCGTTGATCATTTTCAAATCATAGAGAACGATGTCCGCTTTGCCGGCATTTGTTGCCAGGACCTCCCATGGCGCGAGCCCTGAGGTATCAAGAGCTGCCGGAATATTTTTTTTGTTGAGCTCGGTCAATATTTTCCCGCAGAACTCGGGCTGGCCGAGCGGCTCCCCTCCGCTCAAGGTCGCTCCGCCGCCGGACTGCTCATAAAAGATCCGGTCTTTTTCGACCTCCTCGATGACATCCTTGACGCTTATCTCCCGGCCGGCCATTTCCAGCGCCTCGTACATACAGACCTTGACGCATTTCCCGCAAAGATCGCATCGACTGCGGTCGATCTCAACAGGCCCCGAATTTTCGGAAATGGCTCTCAAGAGGCAGGCGGAAATGCAGGAATAGCAGCGGGCACAGCGAGACGGCCGGGCTATCAGCTCGAATTTATCTTCAATTCCTTCTGGGTTATGGCACCAGAGACAGTGAAGGGGACAACCTTTTAAAAAGACGGTTGTGCGGATACCGGGGCCGTCATGGACAGCAAAGCGCTTGATGTCGAAAATCATACCTTTAACCACGCTTTTTCTCCATTCACGAGACTAATATATCACATATCAGAGACAAAATCAACTGAAATCTTCAAAGTTTTTATTTTCGCAGCTTATAATTAATTTATTTATTATGTTATATTTAGATAAATTTTGCTGGTTACGGTGGTTATCATCGTCAGTGCATTCTTTACCCTGAGACACCGATTTTTTATTTTACGAAAACAGAAATTGATATAGAATTTGGGGCCAGACACACTTTTAAGATGAAAAAAAAAGGCATCTATCCGAAAAAACAGCTGAGTTCCGTCCTCATCAAGCCGGCCGGGCCGGATTGCAACATGGCCTGCACATACTGCTTCTACCGGGATAAGCAGGCGTTATTCCCAGGGGCTAAAATCCACAGGATGTCCGATGAGATCCTGGAAGAGACTATCAAGCAGGTGTTCTCGCAGCCGCTTCAAGCCATCTCGACCGGCTGGCAGGGAGGAGAGCCGACGCTCATGGGCCTCCCTTTCTTTGAGAAAGCCGTCACGCTCCAGATGCGCTACGGAAAGGGCAAATCTGTCGGAAACGCGCTCCAGACAAACGGCCTTCTCATCGATAAAGACTGGATAAAATTTCTGAGGGAATACAATTTTCTTGTCGGCCTCTCGCTTGACGGCCCGGAACATATTCATAACCGCTATCGATTCAGGCTGGGTGGACAGAATTCCTGGGCGGAGGTCGTGGACCGGGCCAAGCTTATGCTGGGAGAAGACGTCGAAGTCAATGCGTTGGTCGTCGTCAACGATTACTCGGTCAGATTTCCCGAGGAGATTTATGAGTTTCATAAGGCGCTGGGCCTCGACCACATGCAGTTCATCCCCTGCCTGGAGACCGACCCAGAGGACACCTCGCGCTCCGCCCCCGTCTCGGCCCCGGCCGAAGCCTATGGAGATTTTTTATGCAGGCTGTTTGACCTTTGGCTGTCGGATTTTCAAGAGGGCAGGCCGACGACATTCATCCGCTATTTCGACTCCCTTTTTTATTGCTATGTGGACCGGGACCCCCCCGAATGCGACTTGCTTCCCGAATGCGGCAGCTATGTCGTCGTCGAGCACAACGGCGATGTCTATGCCTGCGACTTCTTTGTCGAGGAACGCTGGAAGCTGGGCAATGTTATGGAGGGAAAGCTCGTTTACATGCTGAATTCCGGCCGACAGACCGAATTCGGCCGTTTTAAGGCGGATCTTCCCGAGGCCTGTCACGCCTGCCCATGGCTAAGATTTTGTCGCGGCGGCTGCCCCAAAGACCGCCTCCGAGACCCGCGCGACCGGGGGCTCAATCATTTTTGCGCCGCTTACAAGAAGTTTTTCGCGCGTGCCGACGCCCGGATGCGAAAGCTGGCCGCCGAATGGAAAACATGAAATAGGGGCGGAGCGGCGCGATGTCTTTATCCCGAATCCCCTTTCACTTCGCGCTGAATTTATGAACCGTCAGGCTCTTATAGGTCTGCCCCGGGTTGAGGATCGTCGAGGGAAAATTCTGCTTATTGGGCGAATCGGGAAAATGCTGCGTCTCCAGACAGAAGCCAAAGTGCTTCTGATAAACCTTCCCTGACTTTCCGGTGATCGTGCCGTCCAGGAAATTTCCGGAGTAGAACTGGATGCCCGGCTCGGTCGTGAAGATCTCCATGACCCGGCCGCTGTCCGGTTCAACCACTCTGGCCGCAAGCGCCATCGTCCCCCCGACGCCGTTCAAGACGTAATTGTGGTCATAACCGCCCTCGACCTGCCCGATCCTCAACCCGATCGGCATCGGCGTCGTGAAGTCCATGGGCGTGCCCTTGACCGAAGCCGGCTCGCCGGTGGGGATCAAGCCCTTGTCTACCGGCGTATATCGGTCGGCGTTAAGCATGAGCTCATGGCTCAGGATATCGCGCTTCGCCCCCGTGAAATTAAAATAACTGTGGTGAGTCAAGTTGACGGGCGTCGGTTTGTCCGTCGTCGCCTCGTAGCCGATCGCGAGCTCGTCATCATTCGTGAGCGTGTAGGTGATCGCGCAGTTGAGATTGCCCGGGTAGCCTTCCTCGCCGTCCTGGCCGAGGTAGATAAATTTCACACCGACGGCGTTTGCTTCTTTGACGGGTGCCGCGGTCCAGACGACCTTATCGAAACCTTTGATGCCGCCGTGGAGATGGTTCTCGCCGTTGTTTGTGGCTAGCTTGTAAAGAACGCCGTTCAGCCTGAACCGTCCCTTGGCGATCCGGTTTCCGTAGCGGCCTACGATCGCACCGAAATAAGGATTGTTCTTGACGTAGCCGTCGAGATGATCGTAGCCGAGCACGCAGTCGTCCAGCTTGCCGTTGCGGTCCGGAAGCTCGAGTGAGACGAGGATCGCACCGTAGGTCATCAGCCGGGCCTCCAGGTCGTTCTGATTTGTCAGGGTGTAAATCTCGACGAGGGCGCCGTCGGGCAAATTTCCAAACGCTTCTTTTTTGACATCCATGTGCACGTTTCCTTTCGCTTGAGTTAGCTCTGGTTTTGGGGCTTGAGTCGCCGCCCCTTTTTTGCAGGCCGCCGCCCCCCGGATGATCAGGGCCGCGCAGCCGCTCCAGCAGGCCAGCCGCAGAATTTTTTCCATCGATCGGCCCTCCTTCTTCTCAATAAACATTTTTTAAAAGAATAAAATATCAAAAAAAAGTCCGGATGAAAAGCTAATCCAAGAGATCCCGAAGAGAGGCGAAATCTTCGGAAGAAAAATCGCCCCAAAGGTAAGGGAATGTCAGTTTATTATAAAGCAAAGGGTCGGCGTCTTTTTTTAAATGCCCCTTATCGACAAGATTCTGCCAGACCGGCGTTCCCGGGATCGGCGAGAAGTAGGCCATGCGCACGTTCGCGCCCAGGTGCCGGACATGGAGGATACTTTCCCTGATACCGGCCACATCCTGGTCGGGAAGGCCGGCGATCAAATAGACATTGATGTCGTCGCGTTTGTAGCCGGCTTTTTCGAGACAGGCGATGGCCTTCTCCAAATCTCCTTGAGCGACCTTGGGACAGGCCTCGCGGATCACGTTCTCGTCCACCGACTCCTGGCTGAGATAAAGCGACCGGACGCCGGCTTTCTTCATGAGGAAGGCCAGGTCCTGGTCGATTTCCCGGATGTGGAGCCCGTTGGGCGTGTGAAAGGAAACCGGCCAGCCCCGCCGGACGACTTCCTCGAAAATCGGGATGATGTGGACATCCTTGTTGAGAAGAAGTGCATCATCGTAAAAAGAAAAATGCCGCGTCCCGAATTGCTGAAAATGCCGGCCAATTTCCGCAGCGGCATCGGAAGGGTCGCGCTGCTCAAACCGGTCATAAAGAAGCGGCCCGGCGCAGAAGGTGCAGCGGAACGGGCAGCCTCGGGACGTTAGAAGCGGCAGCCAGATTTTGGCCGGCATCAAATCAAAGGCCGGCCGGGGCAAGTCTTGAAATGTTCGAAATTCGGCTTCGCGGATATTTCCATCGCCCAGGACTTGCTTTGCGGCCGGCAGGATTTTATTCTCGGCAGGACCGGAAATGACAACATCGGCACCGGAGAACCTGAGGGCATGATCGGCCGCCAGAGTGGCATAGATGCCGCCCAGAATGATCGGAACCGAACCGAATTTTTCCCGGACGAGCTCCACGGCCATCTGGGCGCCGGGATACCAGTAGGTCATCGTGCACGTGATCAGGACCAGGTCGGGGACAGACGCCCGGTCGAGCTCATGGAGAAAAAGTTGAAGGGGAATTCCATAGCGCGAATATTTCCGCGGGATATTCTTCAATACCTCGGGCTTTTGGACTTCCTCCTTGGGATAAGGCCCCCGCCCGTCGGCCTTGGCTTTCGGCTTTTTCTCCAGCTGCGGATGAAAGCGGTCCAGGCAGTCGATGAAATGGAGCCGGCAGTCGGAATTGTCCCTGAGGATGGAAGCCATGTAAAGCAAGCCCAAAGGCTTGAGCCAGAAATCATACGCCGTGAAATCGTAGATCCAGGGGTTGATCAGAAGGATATTTTTTCTCATTTAAAAAAGAGGCCGTTTCCGGGCGATGCCGGAAACGGCCCCCTGCCGTTTTCGTGGTGCGGAAGGTGGGACTTGAACCCACACAGCCTTATCGGCCATAAACTCCTGAGGCTTACGCGTCTGCCAATTCCGCCACTTCCGCACGCGCTATTGGGACATTATTATATCTATGGTGCCTATGAGAGTAAAGCCCCTAAAGCCACGGCTAAACTCGAAATATCTTCCCTCCCCTCCATCATAGACGAGGGCCAATGCGCAAATAAAGAAAAGTGGGGTGGCGCCGACCGGGGCGCCCCATCGCCCAGAACAAAAAAATTTTAGCGCGACTTACAGCATCAAGAAACCTTATGCATTTCTTAAATTTTTTTGTGAGGACGGTGGGGCTGGTCGGTGACAGGACCCCCTCCTCCTTTAAATAGCCCTTGGCCCGAGCCTTCCACTTGACAAATGGCCCTTCCGCCCTTATTTTAGAGTTGCATGGCCATCTCGATAAGGCGAGATTGCGTCAGTTTTGAAAGATTCGAAAGGGAGATTCCTAAAAAATTAAACAAAAACCGGTTTTTTGACATTCGTATGCCTTTTCTTCCAAAAGATATCAAGCCATATTTCTAGTCCATTCAAATTCACCAAAGGAGGTTCGATGAAACTCTTGGCCCGGGATCAGATCGATGCCCTCTCGCGTTTCAAGAGCGAGAACTATCTCACGACTTCATTTTTCCTGGATTCGGACAAAAGCCATAAGAGCAAAAAGGAAATCCAGGTCTCGGTCAAAAACCTTCTGACGATTGGACGGACCAGGCTGGAAAGCCTGGATCTCAGCAAGGAGAAAAAAGCTTCGCTCTGCCAGGACCTCGACAAGATCAATGATTTTTGCTCCCAGAATGTCGCCACTTCCAACTCTCAGGGCCTGGCCATCTTTTCCTGCCAGGGCGAGCGCTTCTGGCAGGACATCCATCTCCCCCATCCGCCGCGCAACAGAATCCTCTTCGACCGAAACCCCTATGTCCGCCCCCTGTCCATGATCCTCGGCAAATACCGTCATACCATCGCCTTTCTCTTCGACCGTCGGGAGGCCCGATGGTATAGTATTTTCATGGGTGCCATCAACCTGCTCGACAGCCTCACCAGCGACGTCCCCAGCAAGGTCAAAGAAGGCGGCTTTGAAGGTACGCAAGCCAAGCGGATTGAACGTCATATCGAAGCGCATCTCCATGATTATTTCAAGAAGGCCGCCCAGACGACCTTCGACCTGTTCAAGAAGAACCATTTTGACTGGATCTTTTTGGGCTGCGAAGACAAATATTTTTCCGATTTTGAGCCGTTCCTCCACACCTATTTGAGAGAGCGCTTAAAAGGCCGGCTCAAGGCCAAGCCGACCGATTCCCCGGACAAGATACTCAAAGAGTGCGTGGAGTTGGAAACGCAGCTCAACAAAGCCCACGAAGATGAAATCGTCCGCCGCCTCGTGGGTGAACTGGAGAGCGGAGGCCGAGCGGTCTCCGGCATCAAAGAGACTCTGCGCCGGCTGAATCAGGTCGAAGTCCAGAGCCTGATCGTGAGCCATAATTTTTCGGCCGAAGGAAAGATCTGTCCCCGCTGCAAATTCCTGTATCTCGAGGAAATTCTCTGTCCGAACTGTCAGGTGAAGACCGAGCGCGTCCTGGACATTGTCGACGAGGCCATCGAGGCTGCTATGAAAAAGAACTCTGAAGTCCGCCACATCACGCCGCCGTCCAAGCTCGACCGCTACGGAAAGATCGGCGCCTTTTTGCGATATAAAGTCTAATTGACGGCCTTTTGTTTTTTAAACGACACTTTCTCGAACAAGCTGTAAATAATCGGGATGATGAACAGCGTCAGGAAGGTCGTCGTGGTCAAGCCGCCGAGAAGCGTGATGGCCAGCGGGTTTCTCATCTCGTAGCCTGCGGTTCTGCTGATGGCCATGGGGAACGTCCCTAGAATCGTAGTCAGCGCCGTGAGCAGCACCGGGCGCAAGCGGGTGACGGCCCCTTGAAGGATGGCTTCTCTTTTCTCTATGCCTCTCCTCCGCAGCTGGTTCATATAGTCAATCATAACGATGGCGTTATTGACGGCAACGCCCGCCAGCAGGATGAGGCCGATCCAGACGGGCAGGTTAAGCGGTCGCCCGCTGATCAGAAGGCCGGCCACGATACCGATCAAACATAACGGAATTGTGAACATGATAATGAACGGATGGACAAACGACTCAAATTGGGAGGCCATGACCATGTACACGAGCAAAGACGCCAGGGCGAAGACGCCGGCGAGGATGGCAAACGCTTCGTTCATTTGCTGGTAAGAACCGCCGAACTCGAGGAAGTATCCGGGGGGCAAAGTCTTGTCCAGGCCCTCAATCCTGGCCTTGACGTCCTTGACCACGCTTCCCAGGTCCCTGCCCACGATATTCCCCGTCACGGTGACCTGTCTAGACTGGTTCTCATGCGTGATCTGGATGGGCCCTTCCCCCCGCTCAATGTCCGCCACCTGGCCCAGATAAACCATTTTGTTAAGGGGTGTCAGGATCGGAATGTTCCGGATCTCATCGATGTTGTTCCGGAATTCATCCTTGAAGCGGACCCGAATATCGAACTCATCGCCCTCTTCGCGATAGCGCGTGCCGACTCGTCCCAGCGTCGCGGTCTGGACCGTCGTGGCCACCTGGCTGACCATGAGGCCGAAGCGAGCAGCCCTGTCCCTGTCGATCCGGATGTGATACTCAGGCTTGGCCTGGGCCAGGGTATGGGTGACATCTCTCAAGCCGGGGACATCGTTAATCCTCTGGACAATGTCGTCGGCAATGGACCGTATTTTAGCCAAGTCTTTTCCGAAAATCTTGATCTCGACCGGCACCGTCGTTCCGCCCATCATCGACTGCGTCATATCGAGTCCCTCAAACTTGACATTCTCGAGCTTGGGCAGCTTGCTCCGGATTTTCTCCAGGACCTGTTTGTCTGAAATCTTTCGCTCACTCATCGGAACCAGGCCGACCCAGATCAGCGCTTCGTGAGGACCGGTCGGGTTTGTCCCCATCCCCGTATCTTGCGGGTTGTCCTCGGCCTGTGAGCCGACCGATGCGGAAACGATCTTGGCTTCGGGCATGTCCCGGATGATTTTCTCGACGATCGCGGCGACCCGGTCCGTCTCCTCGAGCGAAGTCCCGACGGGCATCTTCACTTTCATCAGGGCCATGTCCATATCCATCGAGGGCATGAATTCGGTTCCCACAATGGGGATCATGGCCACCGAGATTGCGAACAGGATAAAAGCGCCGGCCAGGACCCGGCCCCTGTGCCGAAGCGCCTTCTCCAGGATCTTCCGATAATAACTCTTGGCCCGCGTGAAATCCGCGCCGATCTGCTTTTTCATGGTCAGGGCCGCTTTCTTCTTTCGTTTGAAAAGGACGGACGCCAGCATGGGCACGACGGTCAAGGCCACGAAAAGAGAGGAAACCAGCGAAAAAGTGATGGACAGGGCCATCCCGCGCGTGAGCTTCCCGGTAATCCCCTGGGCGAAGACCATCGGCAGGAAGACGACGATGGTTGTCAATGTCGAGGCCGTGATGGCCATGCCGACCTCCGAGGCGCCCACCTTGGCCGCCTCATCGCTCGTCTTGCCCTCCTGGATATGACGAAAAATGTTTTCGATGACGACGATGGCATTGTCCACCAGCATTCCGACGCCGAGCGCCAGCCCTCCCAGGGTGAGCAGGTTCAGCGTGTAGCCGGCAAAATAGAAAGCGATGAACGTCGTGATGATGGAGAGAGGGATGGCCAGGCCGATGATCAGCGTCGGCCGCCAGTTGAGCAGGAAAAGGAAGATCAAAATGATTGCCAGGAGGCCGCCCTGCCAGGCGTTATCCGAGGTGTTCTTGGTCACGACCTTGATCATCTCGGACTGATCCATGATCATGTCGAATTCGACGTCCGCCGGCAGCGTTTTCCGAAGATTCTTCATTTCTTTGTTCACGGCATCGCCGGTCACGGCGGTGTTGGCGCCCGAGCGTTTGCTGACGAAAAGAAAAATGCCTTTCTGGCCTTGGATCCGGCCGACGTATCGGGACTCCTTGAGTGTATCCTTGACCTCCGCCAGGTCTTTTAAATAGATCGGGTTTCCTTTGGCCGTGGCCCCGATCACGGTGTTCCGCACATCATCCAGGCTCTCGTATTCGCCCAGCGTGCGGACCAGATAGTCGGAATGACGTTCCACCAAATGGCCGGCAGGCAGGTTCAGGTTTTCCATGGCCAGGGCGCCCAAAACCTGGTCCAGGGAGAGATTCAGGGATTGGAGGGCATGCTTGTCGATCGCCACGAGGATCTCGCGCGTGTCCATCGAAAACACCTGGGCTGCGGCCACGCCGTCGATCCGCTCCAAGCGGCGCGCCACTTCGTCCTCGATGAGTTTTTTGAGTTCCATCGTCGGCCTGTTGGCGGTGACGCCCCAAAAGATGATCGGGATCTGGGACAGGTTGAATTTCACCACGAGCGGCTCGCTGGCGCCTTGGGGAAGAAGGCTCTTATAAAGGCCGATCTGGTCGCGGAGGTCCTGGGCGGCAAAATCCAGGTTTGTTCCCCATTCGAATTCGACGGAGATCACGGACGTCCCTTCTGCGGTCGCAGAGGAAACCTTTTTCACGCGATTGACGGAGCTGACGACCTGCTCCAGGGTTTTGGTGATGGTGTTTTCAATATCTTCAGGAGACGCACCCCGGTACGTGGTGATCACGGAGACCGTGGGGAAATCCAGTTCCGGAAAATAGTCCAGGCCCAGCCTGGAAAACGAAATAAAGCCCACGACGACCAGGATCATAGCGATCATGGCCGTCGTGACTTTTCGATTGACGGAAAATTCGGGGAGCTTCATGGCCTACCTCTTGATATCGATTTCCGTGCCGTCGATGAGCCCGTAATTGCCTTCGACGATCACCCGGTCGCCTTCTTTGAGGCCGTCTTTGATCTCGATCCATTCGGCATTTTTCAGGCCGAGCACAACTTCCTTCTTGACGGCTTTGTTCCCTTGGACCAGGAAAACATATTTATTGTCCAGGATGGCCTTTTGCGGGACGACAAGGGCATTTTCGTGCGTGCTGACTTCAAACACACAGCTGCCGAACGTGCCCGGCCGTAGGGCCAGGTCCGGATTGTTGACCATGACCTCCACCCGGAATTTTTTGGCCAGGGAGTCCGCCGTCGTGTTAACGACCGTGACCGTACCCGGGTATTCTTTCGCTTGGCCGTCGGACACTCTGACGGCAGCGGCTTGGCCCTTGAAAATGCGGAGGATGTCGCCCTGAGAAACCTCGACGAGGATCTTGATCCGCGAATAATCCACGAGAGTGAGTACCCCGCCTCCGCTCCCCGGAGAGAAACTTCCCATCATGGGGTTGATGACATCCCCGACTTGGGCATTCTTGGAGGCGATGATCCCGCTGAAGGGGGCCTTCATGATCGATAAGTCCAAAGTGTGGCGGGCCATATTCACGGCGGCCTGGGCCTGATCGAGCTGCGCCTTGCCGGCATCATAGGCCAGCTTTACCTGTTCGTATTGTTGGTCGGAGACCGCTTTCTCCTGAAAAAGCCTGTCCATGCGCTCTTTGTTGCGGGAGGCGTTCTTGAAATTGGCCTCGGCGACCGCCTGGGCCGCTTCGGCCTGTTTGAGCTGGAGCTGGATGGATTCGACGTCCATCTCGGCCAGAAGCTGCCCACGCTCGACGCGCTGGCCTTCTTCGACATAGATCTTGGCCACCTTGCCCCCGATATCCGGAGTAATCGTGATCTTCTGCCACGCTTCGAGGGTGCCCGTATAGGTCAATTTCTCGGATATTTTCTGTCGAACCACCTGGACCACCTTGACGGGAGTCGTCCCAACAGCATCCGTTTTCGCTGTTTCTTCTTTTTTGGCTCCTCGGCAGGCGATCAGCCCGCCGACAACTACGACGCCGACAAGAGCTTTAACAACGATCGATTTTTTCATCACATTCCTCCGTTACTTCACTTCGTCCTTATCCCAGCCGACGCCCATGGCCTTTTCGAGTTGAGCCAGGCCCGTGACATAGTCATAAAGTGCCTGGGAATAGTTCGTTTTAGCCTGGCTGAGGGCCACCTGGGCCGCACTCACGTCCAGGTTTGTGGCCAGACCCTCCGAATAATTCAGCTCGGCAATCCGCACGGCCTCCTGGGCTTCTTCCACATTTTTCTCCTGGGACAGGATCGATTCTTTAGCCTGCTGCAAGTTCAGGATGGCCTGCTGGACTTCCAGCTTGACCACAGCCATAAGGCCTTTTCGGCTGTACTCCAGCTGTTTTATCATGGCCTTTGTCTCGCCGACCTTGGCCGAGTTGGAAAAGCCGTTGAAAACGGGGATGGACAGCACCAGGTTGACGGCATAATAGCTCTCCCAGTTGTTTCGCTTAAAATTGAATTCGTTGGACCAATAATTATAAGCGCCTCCGACGGCGAGCGTCGGAATAGAGGCCGCCCGCGCCATTTTCAACATTTCCGCCGCCATCTGCTTCTGGTAGTTGAGCTGGATGAGCTCAGGCCGGCTGACCAAGGCCTGGGCCATGTTGGCATCGAGGTTGGCCTCAAAGGCCTGATAGTTGAGCTCCCCTTTGATATCGACAGCCTGGTTCAGGTCCAAGCCCAGAAGGTTTTTGAGCCCGAGTTCAGCCAGGCTCAATCCGTTCTTGGCCCGGATGAGTTGCGGCTTGAGGTTCGCCGCCTGGACTTGCGACCTTAAAAGGTCGAACTTGGAGGCCATCCCGACATCGTAAAGGTTCTTGACGTTCTTGAGATGCTTCTCTGCCAAGCCCAAGGCTTCTTCGGACACGTCCACAAACTTTTTGGCCAGGAGATAGCCGTAAAAGGCCTTTTTAACATTGAACACGGTTTCCTGCCGGGACTGCCGGATCGTCTCTTGCGTCGCAGCGAGATTGAGGTTAGCTTGTTTCAAGCCGGAGATGAGCCGGCCGCCAGTGAAGAGCGGCACGGATAAAGCAAGGGAGAATTGATAATTCCGGGTAAAATCGATCTTGTATCTCTGCGGCGGCTGCCCGGGAATGAAAGAGGGGAGCTCCACAGTAAAGACCTTTTTATCCAGGACATTTGTGCCCTGGGCATTGAGGGTGGGGAAAAAATTGGAGATGGCTTCTTTCACCCGATAGCCGGCGTCTTCTTCCTTGGTTTTCTCGGACAGGTAAAAGGGATTCTGCCGGAGGGCCAGCCGGATACACTCGTCCAGCGTCAACGTCATCTTCTCCTGGGAATACGAGATCCATGGCCAGGCCAGGATCAAGGCCAGGATGACAACGGTTTCTCTCACTTTCTTCATTTGGATTCTCCTTTCATCTCGCCTTCATTGCTTTCAATCCCATGCAGAATGAAATTTTCGAGGTGATCGATGTCCTGTTCGATGTCGGGCTTGGACTCACTCCAGAGTTTTTCCTGGAAGTAGCCTTGAATGACCGCTCCCAAAAAGGTTACGGTCGCATCAGCGTTTATTTTGCGGAACTCGCCGGAGACAATTCCTTCTTGGAGGATGGTTTTGACACGATCGTTGATGACCCTGCGTTTGGCTTTGATCTTCTGGATAAATCGCCGTTCCGCTTCGGACGTCCATTTGTTTCCTTCTGTAATAAAAGCCTGCACCAACTTCATAAATGACCTGTCCATCATAAACACCCTGGAGATGTTCTCTTTTTCGGCGTAGAACCGGAAGGCCAACCGAATGGAGTCCACTAATTTTCCCTTGACGGGCTCATCCTTGGCCTGGATGGCCATGAGCCCGTTGTCCAGATCCTCAAGAAAATGGATCAAGATCTCGAAAATAAGCTCGGCCTTGCTCCGGAAATAATGGTACAGCGTAGCCTTTGAAAACTGGGCTTCTCTCGCCACATCGTCCATGGATGTCGCGCTGAAGCCTTTGCGTAAGATTACGGCCTCGGCGGCGTGGAGGATCATTTCTCTGTTTTCTTGCCGCCTCTGCCGTTCGCGGGCATCCCGCAGGTTGCTTTTTATCATATTTATACCTTTAAGTTTAATTTTTATACCAATTAGTTTAGTCGTTAAACTTATCAGTTAACTTGAATAAATTAGCAAGATTGAGGTGGGCTTGTCAAGAGGGAGGCTCGGACTTAAGCGGCGCTATCTTCGAATGGGTCCTGCCACCGACCAGCCCCTTCGTCCTCACGACGCTTACGCTGAAGATCAAAGGGGATCCAAGGGGATAAGCCCCTTGGTCGCAGGGCGAGAACAGCGAGCCCGAGAAGGGGAGGCAGGGAGCGGAGCGACCGTTGGAAGGGGTCTTCCCCTCCAAAAATACCCCCCAATCTGCCGATTTGCTATGTTCATTGCGGGCGCCCCGGTTGGTGTCACCCATTTAAAGATAGCGCCGCTTTTTCCTCGCAGGGGATAGAACTCAAGTCAAAATTGAAAAAAATTCAAGAAAAGGATTAAAATAAAATTGGATGAGAAAGAGAACTGGTCTTCGACATTTCCTATTCGTGGTTCTAATAGATTTCCCTCTATTCTTTCCCGGTCTCCTCTGTGCCCAGGATCAACAAAAGCCGCGTTGGTGGGAGGTCAAAATGACGATATCCGCCAAGGGCGAATACAAGCAGGATGCCAGAGAAGCCCAGTATTCCGGGATCTATGCCTTCACCATCGCCTGGACGGGCACCATGGAAGTCGATCAGGATGACTATTTGCTCTACCACACAAGTTCCGAGCTTGTTCAATGGGAAGCCCAGGAGCGGGCGGCCTATCCGCAAGAGATCAAGGCCCTGACCACCCAGGATTTTCCGGACAAGCCCGAGCTGAAGGTGAACTATATATTAAAAAAAGGGGACGGCCTGTATCTTGATTTCGTCATCAGGGGCTTTGATGTGCCCCTCAGCCCGGCGACGGAACATTTTTACCTCGACCTGCCGACGTCCGAAGAAAATACCTTTGCCTCCTCAGGGGGCAGCTACAACCCGCATATCAAGACAGGATCGAACAAGATTTTTTTGGACGAAAAACAGATCTATCGGAGCCCGCTGGAGAAATCCTTTGCCTGGACCTGGAAAAACCAGGCCTGGCTTCAAGAGACGGATAAAAACATTTTCCAATCCAACAGCCATAGCGTCCAGGTCAAAATTATCATCACGCCTCATTCATCGTCGGGACCGTCGACCCATCCGATTTCTCTCCCGGCAAAAAGGGGTCAGGCCCTTGGATGAAACTTGTCATAAACGCGGCGGAGCCGCTCGCGGCTCACGTGCGTGTAGATTTGCGTCGTCGTGATCTGGCTATGCCCCAGCATGAGCTGGACGGAGCGCAGATCCGCTCCCCTTTCCAGAAGATGGGTGGCAAACGAATGCCGCAGGACATGCGGGCTGATGTTCGCGGGGAGATCGGCCTGACGGGCATACTGCCGGAGCAACTTCCAGAATCCCTGGCGAGTAAAACCTTCGCCGCGGCGCGATAAAAAAAGCCCGGCCACCGGCTCCCGCATCAGCTTCGGCCTGGCCTCATCAAGATATTTTGTGACGGCCTCCACCGCCGATTTACCCATGGGGACAATTCGCTCCTTGCCTCCCTTGCCCCGGCAAAGGAGGAAGCCGTCCTTGAGGTGGATGTCTATCGTCTTGAGATGGATGAGCTCGGAAACCCTCAGGCCGGCGGCGTACATGACTTCGAGCATCGCCCGGTCCCGGATTCCCAGAGCGTCCGCGGTGTCGGGCTGCTTGAGGAGCGACTCAACCTCGGCCACCGTCAGGAATTTCGGAAGCGTGATCCAGGCCTTGGGAGAGGTGAGGTGAAGGGTCGGATTTTTTTCGAGACGCCCGTCCAGAATCAAGAATTTATAGAACGATTTGAGCGAGGAAATCAGCCTGGCCAATGAGCGCGGCGACAGGCCCGACAGGCTCTGGTGATGGATGAACCGGACCAGGTCGGCTTCGCGGGCGCCGGTCCGGGCAATTTTTTCTTTTTTCAGAAAAAGGAAAAATTTGGCCAGGTCCCCGGCATAGGATTGGATTGTATTGGCCGAAAGCCCTTTCTCGACCGACAGGAATTCCAGAAAAAGAGTCAGAATATCCTCGGGCGGAGGCTGAGGAGGGGTCATGTGAGGAACGGGTTGTCGACTCTCTCCTGACCTACAGTTGTCCGGGGCCCGTGGCCGGGCAGGACGACCGTGTCATCGGGCAGCGTCATGATTTTTCCCCTGATCGATTGTTCAAGCTGCTTTTGGGAACCGCCGGGAAGGTCGGTCCGGCCCACGCCTTCCATGAACAGAGTGTCTCCCGACAGGAGGAATCCGTCTCCCAGCAGGCTGACGCTCCCCGGCGAATGGCCGGGTGTATGGAGAACGCGGAGCGAGGAGTTTCCGATCGTGATCTCATCGCCGTCATTCATGAAATGATCGGCCGGAGGGGAGTCCTTGGCGCCCAAAAAGAGGCTGAGCTCGAGTTGCTGGATCGTTCCCAGCATGGCGTTGTCGCCGGCGTGAATGTAAATCGGGGCGCCGTAATGGTCCTTGATGTCCCGGTTGGCGCCGGTATGGTCGATATGGCCGTGCGTGTTGATGATGGCGATCGGCTTCAGCGCGTCCTCGGCGATTTCCGGGAAGATCCGCTCGGGCTCGGCGCCGGGGTCCACGACGGCGCATTCCTTGGTTTCTTCACAATAGACCAGATAGCAGTTCGTCTCCAAGGCGCCGACGACGATCTCCTTATATTTCATCTCTCCTCCCTGGGGCTATCATAATTTGTTCAACGGCGGGAGTCAAGAACGAAGGGTCCCATTGTTTTTTAATTGCCGAAAAATATATAATCGGGCCGATGAACGGCGCTCCCTGGCAGCTTCAGATCGTCAAACGGTCCCTCAAGAAAAAAGAAAAACTCGACCTGATTAAAAAATATATTCCGGTTGCGCCGAACGATGTCCTGCTCGACCTCGGCTGCGCCCAAGGCATCCTCAGTTATTTTCTCCGCCGGAAAGGCGGCTTCTGGGTCAGCACGGACCTGGATTTCACCAACCTCAAATCCAGCCAAGCCCTTCTCGGAAGGAATTTTGTCCAGATGGGCGAGAACGCCCTTCCCTTTAAAAGCCGGTCCTTTAGCCGGGTCGTATGCCTTGATTACCTGGAGCACGTGGACGACGATGATATCACCCTCCAGGAAATCAGCCGGGTTCTCAAGGCCGGAGGAAAGCTCGTCCTGATCACTCCCCACGCCGGAAAATTTTTTCTCCTGCAGAAGATCCGGCCGGCCGTCGGCCTGAAGCTCGAATACTACGGACATAAGCGGGAGGGTTACAGCCTGCCTGATCTCGAGGCGAAGCTGGGGAAAGCCGGACTCAGGATCGAAGGGCATAAGACCTATTCGCGCTTCTTCACAGAATTCCTCGAGCTCATTCTGAACGCTGCTTATGTTAATATTCTTTCTCAAAAACCGGAGGCCAAGCTCCGCGATGGCCACATTCGCCCCTCAACGCCGGACGAATTTTCCGCCCAAACAGGGGCCTTCAAGCTCTACAAGCTCGTCTATCCTTTAATCTGGCTCATCAGCCGGCTGGACAGGCTCCTCTTTTTCCAACGGGGTTACGCCATCATGGTCTGGGCGACAAAGGAATAAAAACAAAAATGACCGACTCGATCGGATCGCCGCGCCGCATCGCTCTCGGCGATTACATCTCATAAAAAATGGAAAGACGACAGATCGTGGGCTTCTTTCTCGGCCCTTTGGCCTTTATCTCCGCTTATCTGTCGCCGCTCCTCCGTGGAAACGCAAAGGCCCACATCCTCCTGTCCATCTTTTTCTTCATTATCGTCTGGTGGGTGACGGAATGCATCCCTATCCCGATCACGGCCCTTTTGATCCCGGTCCTCATCACTGTCTTTGGGGTCACCTCTGCTGAAAAGGCGCTGGCTCCTTTCGCCAACCCGGTCATCATGCTTTTCCTGGGAAGCTTTATGCTGGCCCAGGCGATGGCCGTCCACGGTCTCGATAAGAAATTTGCCTATTCCATTCTCTCCCTAAAATTTATCGGCCGCCGGAAACCCAGGATCCTCTTCGCCTTCGGGGCGATCACGGCTTTCATATCCATGTGGGTGAGCAATACGGCCACGACGGCCATGATGCTTCCCATCGCCATCGGCATTCTTAATACATTTCCGGATGAAAAAGAAAAGGGTGTAAAATCCATTTTTACCGGATCTCTTCTGCTCCTGACCGCCTACGCGTCCTCCGTAGGAGGCGTCGGGACGCCCGTGGGAAGTCCGCCGAACCTCATCACTATGAGCATGGCCGAAAAGCTGGCCGGCTTCAGGATTACATTTTTCCAATGGATGGTCATCGGTTTCCTCGTTCTCATCCCCATGTTCTTTGCCATGTACTTTTATATGTTATTCAAGATGAGGAAGATCAAAAAATCGCCGGCTGAGCCTCAGGATCGCGGCTCGCTCTTCCACGAAAATCTGCCGAAAGGTCTCACCCGGCCGCAAAAAAATGTCTTGATCGCCTTTACCATAACGGTTTTTCTCTGGGTCGTTCCAGGACTTGTCTCCATCATCCTGGGAAAAAACTCCGCCGTAGCGCTCTGGCTTGAAAGGAACCTGCCGGAATCCATCGTCGCCCTCATCGGCGCATCCCTGCTTTTCCTCCTTCCCGTCAACCTCAAAAAAGCCGAATTCACGCTTTCCCTCAGACACGGCCTGGACATTGACTGGGGAACGCTGCTCCTCTTCGGAGGAGGGCTGTCCATGGGCATTCAGATGTTCGAGACCGGCCTGGCGGATTCCATCGGCAAGTTTTTTATTCAATCCGGCGGAGGATCGGCCAGCCTCTCCCTGATCACCCTGATCTCGATCGTATTTTGCATTTATTTCACGGAAGTCACATCCAACACCGCCGCGGCCAACATGACGATTCCCATCGTCATCGCCATCTGCAAAACGGCCGGCGTCAACCCGCTGCCGGCCGTCCTGGGAGGCGGCATGGCCTGCAGCTTCGCCTTCATGATGCCGATCGCGACGCCTCCGAATGCCATTATTTATGGATCGAGACTCGTTCCCCTGCCGTTCATGATCAAATACGGGTTTTGGATGAATATTTTCGGCATCATCATCATCTGGACGGCCATCCGGGTGATTGCTCCGCTCCTCGGCCTGCTGTGATTAGATGGGAAGATATAATATCTATTTTCTTATTGATTATTTGAACTCTCAGATAGCTTAATTTTTTCTAACATAAGGGGAAACGGACATGGTGGTTTCCGTCTGGATAGTTTGACAATTTTTTTCTTTATAGTTATTCTTTAGCCACGCTACGCAAAAGGGCAAAGGAATATGAAATGTCCGCAATGCGATTTTGATAATCCCTCCGGAACCCGCTTCTGCGGCAACTGCGGCTCATCTCTTTACCCCTCAGAAAAAGTCTCCGCGCCTCAGGCAGAGACGCTTCGAATACCCCTCAAAGAACTGACCACGGGGTCCGTTTTTGCCCGCAGATACGAGGTGATCGAGGAGCTTGGCAAGGGGGGCATGGGAAGGGTCTATAAGGTCTTTGATAAAAAAATCAAAGAAAAGGTCGCTCTAAAGCTCCTTAAGCCTGAAATCTCCTCGGGCGAGGAGGCGGTCGAACGCTTCTCCAATGAGCTCAAGTATGCCCGGAAGATCATCCACTTGGAGGTCATCGCCCGGACAAGCACCATCCAGTATAAAAAACCAGCAAAACGCCTCAGAAAATCGGCGAGGAATTGGGCGTGGGCTATATCCTCTATGGCACCGTGCGCTGGCAAAAGCAGCCCGGTGGAGCGAGCAAAGTGCGGGTGACGCCGTACCTGGTCAGGATTTCGGACGCCACGCAGATCTGGGCGAATCCGTATGATGAAATGATTACGGAAGTGTTTCAGGTTCAGGCGGATATTGCCAAGCGCGTCGCCCAGGCGCTCAATGTCGCTCTTCTTGAACCTGAGCGAAAAGTGCTGGAAGCCAAACTTACGAATAACTCGGAGGCCTACGATTATTACCTGCGCGGTCAGGAATATTTCAATCAAGGGCCGGAAAATAGGAAGAACTTAATGACATCCATCGAAATGTTCGAAAATGCAGTTAAGTTCGATGCCCGGTTCGGTCAAGCTTACGCGGGTCTTGCTAGATCTCACGCCTCGATTTATTGGTGGCAATATGACCACACGGAAGAACGAGCGGCAAAATCTAAGGAAGCTGCGGATAAGGCTCTCCAGCTGGATCCTGACTCATCTGAGGCTCACCTGGCTCTCGGGATCTATAATTATCAATGCAAACTCGACTTTGAGCAGGCCCTTGAAGAGTTATTTTTTGCTTTAGAAAAACAGCCCAAGAATAGTGAAATCTTAGCGTATATCGCTTACGTCAAGCGTCGACAGGGAAAGCTTGATGAAACAATCGTCAATTTGAAGAAGGCGATAGAAATCAATCCTCGGTCTGTAGATGTATCGGTCGGCTTGGCCGATACGTACTTCCTTTTGCGGGATTATGTCGAGGGAGAACGCTATTATCAGCAGGCTATTTTACTCTCCCCAAACTATCTGGCGACTTATATCGCTCCTGACGGTTCCCTAACATGCCTCTATCTTGCCTGGGGAAATATCGAAAAAACCCGAGGAGTCCTGGAAGAAGCTTCTAAAAAACTCCCATCGCGTGATGAAGAAAACTGGCTTGGTTTTTACCGGGCTACAGTTAATATTTTCGATGGACAGTATGAGAGAGCCCTGAAAAATCTTTCTTTAATGCCCTCGGAAGCTCTGGATGATCAGTTTCACTTTGTGCCGAAGAGCCAGCTCTATGCCCAAATCCATAGTTTGATGGGCGAAAAACAAAAGGAGCAAGGCTTTTATGAATCCGCACGTCTCTTTCTGCAAAATAAAGTCAAAGAACAGCCGGATGATTCTCGATTGCACAGCGCACTCGGAATCGTTTATGCCGGCCTGGGGATCAAGGAAAAGGCCGTTCGGGAAGCCATAAAAGCCACAGAGCTTCTTCCCATATCTAAAGAATTCTGGAGAGGAATTTATCGGGTCATAGACCTAGCTCAGGTCTATGTCATGGTCGGAGATTATGATAAAGCTTTTGATAAAATTGAATACCTGCTTTCGATCCCTGGAGAGCTGTCCATCCCTTTGCTTAAAATCGACCCGGTCTGGGCTCCTCTCCATTCCCACCCCCGTTTCCAGAAGCTTATAAAAAAATAATATACCCGACGGCAAGCCGCGGACGTTTTGCCCCTCCTACCGCGCTATGCGGCTGGAGCAGTGAAGCAAGCGTATCCAGAAGACACTCTTTTTTAACCTCTCTCCCAGTCAGGTAGTCTTCGCTACTCCCAAGAAAAGTCCTATGTCATCGAATACAAAAGGCAACCCTTATACCCAACCCTGCCCCTTGGGCCTTGATAAATGTACCCAAATTAGGTACAATTGTACCCAAAATGAGTACTACTAACCCACCGAATAGCCTGGCTGCGGCGCTTTTTGGGAAAACACGCCGCGCCATATTATCGCTGCTCTATGGTCGAACCGACGAGGAGTTCTATACCAGATATATTCTCCGAATCGCCAAGACGGGCCATGGAGCTGGGCAAAGAGAATTAAAGCATCTATCAGATGCTGGAATTATCCGCCGCACGGTACGCGGACAGCAGGTATATTTTCAAGCAAATCCCGAGTCGCCCATTTTCCATGAGCTTAAGAGCCTGATCCTCAAAACGGCGGGAATCGGCGATGCCTTGCGCGCCGGACTGGCTCAGAGTGCCGACCATATTAAGGTGGCGTTTATCTACGGCTCCATAGCCAAGGGAGAGGAAGGTCCCAGGAGCGATATAGATCTTCTGGTTGTCGGCGATGTCGCTTTTTCGGAAGTCGTCACGAGCCTCCAGACGGCGCAGGAAATCCTTGGCCGTGAGGTCAATCCCACGGTTTATCCTCCTAACGAATTCCGGTCGAAGCTCGGAGCAAACCACCATTTCCTGACGTCTATCCTTAAAGGGCCCAGAATATATCTGATCGGGGATGAGAATGAGCTTAGACGATTGGCTGCGAAACGGCTGGCTCGTCGAGCATGAGAACAGCCCCCAGGAGATCATCAAATCGAGTCTTTACGGATGAGACAAATTGGCCTATGATATTGGGTCGAAATCATGCTATGAATATTGGAGGTTCATGTGGCAATCATACTCGACGGTAAAAGCTTAACGGTCAAAAAACTCACCCGAATCGCTCGAAACAATGAAAAAGTCGAGCTTCATCCGGAATCGCTGGAGAAGATCAAGCAGTGCCGGGCCATGCTCGAGGAAAAGCTCAAGGCCCGAGAGATCATGTACGGCACGAACACCGGCATCGGCGAATTCTCCGAGATCGTCCTCTCCGATGATCAGGTGAAAGAGTTCCAGAAATTCCTTATCTACAACCATGCCGCCGGGATCGGCGACCCGGCGCCCATCGAACACGTGCGGGGCGCCATGGCGAGCCGGATCAACGTCCATGCCAAGGGCCGGTCCGGATGCCGACCGGAAATCACGACGACGTACGTGGAGATGCTCAACAAGGGAGTGACCCCTGTCGTCTGCACGAAGGGCTCGGTCGGCGCCTGCGGCGACCTTGCCCCGATGTCTCAGATCGCCCTGTTGCTCATGGGTGAAGGCGAAGCATACTATAAAGGGGAACGACTTCCCGGCCGTGTCGCCATGGAACGCGCCGGAATCCCCATCCCCGGTCTGCAGGCGCGCGACGGCCTGGCCGCCATCAACGGCTCCAACCTGATCACAGCCATAAGCGCACTCCAGTTATATGACATTAACCGCTGGCTGAAGCAGGCCGAGATCGCCTGCGCCATGACCCTCGAAGCGTTACTGGCCAACCTGAAACCCTACGATGTCCGGCTGCATCAGGAGCGCGGCTTTCCGGGGGCCATCCGCTCGACCCAGGCCATCATGAAGTGCATCACGGGCAGCGACCTGCGGGCCGGAAAGATCAAGACCAAGGTCCAGGACGCCTATTCCATGCGCTCCTCGCCGCAGGTCATCGGCGCGGCTCACGATGCCGTGGCCCATGCCCGCAGGCAGGTCGAAATCGAGCTCAACGGCGTCGCTGACAACCCCATCTACTTGCATGAATATAAGCTGACCTTGACGGGCGCCAACTTCCAGGGCTCCCCGATCTCGCTGCCCATGGATATGGTCGGGATAGCCGTCACCATGGTCTGCGTGCTTTCCGAGCGCAGGCTCAACCGTCTGACCAACCCGGCTCTGAGCGTCGGGCTGCCCGCCTTCCTGACCAAGGGAGCCGGCATGTTCTCGGGCATGATGCTCAGCCAGTACACGGCCGACATGATGATCGTTGAGCAGAGGATTTTATCGGCGCCGGCCTCGACGATGTCCATCCCGGCCGCTGCCGACCAGGAGGACTTCGTGTCGATGGGCATGAACACGGCTTTGAAGAATGTGCAGATCCTGGATAACGCTTATGGGATCCTCGGTATCGAATTCATGGCGGCCGCCCAGGCGCTCGACTTCCGTGAATTCACGCCCGGTAAGGGCGTGACTACGGCGAAAAACGCCATCCGCAAGCACGTCGCTCACCTGGAGGAGGACAGGCCGCTCTATCCGGACCACAACACGATGAAAGAGCTGGTCAAATCGGGCGAAATCCTGGAAGCCGTGGAAAAGGCTGTGGGAAGCCTGGAATAGATAAGCCGGCGGGCTTGACCCCTATCTCTCCACTTTGAAATTCTGTTATAATCCAACCAATGGATGCCTATCTTGCCGCAGAAGCCTTGCGGGCGCTCAAAGCCTTCAGCGTCCTGTCCGCTAAGCCCGATCTATCGGGATTTCTGATCGGCCATAGGCGGGGACACCGGTTTTTCGTCGAGAACATTTTTCCTTTGCCCAAAGGGTTCCAGCCGACCCTGGAAAACTACCACGGCCTCAACCGGCTCCTGGGCGAAAAAATCATCGGATATTTTGCTTTCCCCGCGACGGCCGGACACAAGCGGAGATTGTTTCAGCCGTTTGCCTGCGGGAAGATGTTCCTGGGTGTCCGCTTCCATAAAAAAGGCGGCCTGCGCTTCGAATCCTATTTCATCGATTACGACGACCATTTCTTGGCAGTGCCGATCAAGCTTCAACCATAATCTCGGCCATGGCTAAAGGACGATCATGGATGATTTTTTGAACGAAACCCAAAAAAAATATTTGCTGGGGCTGGCCCGGCAGACAATCGAGACGAAGCTTCGGACGGCCAAGATCCTCCGAGCGAAGGTCGAAGACAAAATGCTCCTCAACAAGCGCGGCGCCTTCGTCACGCTCAAAGTGGATGACGAGCTGCGCGGCTGCATCGGCTATCCGCTGCCTTATAAGCCCTTGACCGAAACCGTCATCGAAATGGCCATCGCGGCGGCGACCCAAGATTACCGCTTCCAGCCCCTCAAAGAAGAAGAGCTTGGCAAGCTCAAGATCGAAATCTCCGTGCTGACGCTGCCCCGCGGCATCAAAGACATCCACGAGATCGAGGTGGGAAAGCACGGAATCATCATCAGCCAGGGATTCAACAAGGGGCTCCTGCTTCCCCAGGTCCCCCTGGAATACGACTGGGATCTCGAAACCTACTTGCGCCACGGCTGCATGAAAGCAGGGCTGGACGAGAACGAGTGGAAAAAGAATGTCCAGATTGAGATCTTCGAAGCCCAGGTCTTCTCTGAAGAGTGAAGGAGAAATCCGATGAAAAAGCGCAGCTGGCCATGGATCTTTCTATGCCTGCTTTTCTTTTTTCAGGGGCAGATGCTGACAAGGCCGGATGCGCGGGAAAAGATTTCTCCCGGCCTCTGGAGAGCTCTTCATTCTGTTTCCGAAAGCGGCGCAACTCTTCCCGTCTGGGTTTACCTTCAAGACAAGGGCGAAACCGACATCGCCTCGATGAAGAAAGCCTTTGCCGAAGCCCGGCGAACCCTTAGAGAACACTGCCTCTGGCGCCGGTCAAAAGTCAGGCCTGCTGCCGGTCTGATCGATTATGAAGACCTGCCGCTCTATGTCCCCTACACACAACAAGTTAAAGCCTCGGCCTTGAAGGTTAGGGCCGTCTCACGCTGGCTCAACGCCGTCAGCGTCGAGGCCTCTCCGGAACAAGTCTTGGAGTTGACCGGGCTTGCCTGCGTCAAGTCCGTGGACATCGTCAAGAGTTTTAAAAGGGATGATGGCTCCGCCGGTACGCCGGAGGAGACTCAGATTGCCGCCGGCCCAAGCAACCCTCTCTACGGACTTTCCTACACCCAGCTCGGCCAGATCAACGTGCCCGCTCTTCATCAACAGGGGTTGAGCGGGCGGGGCGTGCTCGTCTGCATGTTGGACGTCGGCTTTCGCAAGAGCCATGAGGCCTTCCGGCTGGCCCATCGCCTCGCCGAATGGGATTTTGTCAATGGCGACGGAGACGTCTCGCAGAGGCTTTCCGACCCGAATGACTACTCCGATGACCACGGGACCGCCACCTGGTCATTGCTCGGCGGGTTCAAACTCGGGGAGCTCATCGGGCCGGCATTCGGCGCCGATTTCATCCTGGGCAAGACGGAAACGTCAAATTATGAAAAGCCGATCGAAGAAGATTGGTGGGCGGCCGGGATTGAATGGGCGGAATCGTTGGGGGCCGAAGTGGTATCATCCTCCCTCGGCTATACAGACTGGTACCAGTTCAAAGATATGGACGGCAAAACGGCCGTCACAACCCGGGCCGCCAACCGGGCGGCGAGCCTGGGTGTCGTCGTCGTCAACGCCGCCGGGAATGAACGGGGAAACGCCTGGGGGCATATCATCGCTCCCGCCGACGGATATGACGTGATCGCGGCGGGCGCCGTGGATTCGTCGGGGAAAATCGCATCCTTCAGCTCGCCCGGCCCGACCTATGACGGAAGGACCAAGCCCGAAGTCTGCGCTCTCGGTGTCAGCGACTGGGTTGCGGCAAACAGACAGGATCAGAGTGATTATTATACAAGAGGCAGCGGGACTTCGTTCGCCACTCCCCTCGTGGCCGGGGTCGCGGCGCTGCTCCTTGAAGCCCACAGGGATTGGACACCCAAGCAGGTCCGCGCCGCCCTTATGAACACGGCCGGAAGCGCGTCGTCGCCGAATAATGATTACGGTTGGGGCATCGTCAATGCGGCCGCCGCCGTGAATTACGCGCCGGCGCTGCCGCAAAGACAACAATAAGAAATCCGTTTTTACTTGAGTTTCTTCTTGGCCGCCGCCAATTCCTGCTTGGCCTCGTCCTTGTAAGCACTGTCCTTTGAAGACGCTGCATTGAGGTCGAGGCAATTCTGAAATTCCTGCGCGGCCAGGTCGTATTTCTTGAGAGACATATAGGTGCGGCCGAACTCAAGGTGGTGGTTGATGTAATCCGGCTTCAGTTCGACGGCTTTCTTAAAGGCTTTTTCGGATTCCTCGAAGGAGCCTTTAGGGATCGAGCCGAAGAGGATGCTGCCGAATAGGCGCTGGGCGCCGCCGATCTCGGCCATCCTGCGCTGCCATCGGCCCCGGGCATGATAGGCCAAGTCGTTATTGGGGTCCAGCTCGATGGCCTTGTCGATCGCGGTCTTGATCTCCTTGGACATGCTGACCTGATCTTTTTTCCCCAACATAAGGGCATACATGCCCAGCGAAGCCGAGAGATAAAAGTGCCCCCAGGTGTCGTTCGGGTTCGCGGCGACGGCTTTGCGGGCATAGCTTTGGGCGTTCTTATAGAGCTGTTTCTGCTGCGCTTCATAATCCTTTTCCTTGGGGCTGACCAGGTCGCCAAGGTCGATATAGGTCCTGGAAAGCTTCCAGAGCGCCTCGTAGTTTTTTGGGTCGAGCTTGTTTGCGGCCAGATATTCTTCGAGCGCCTTCTGGTTGTCGAGCTGGGTGTAGTAGTCATCCCCTTTTTTCAGGTGCTCTTCTGCCGTTTGGCCGAAACCGAAGAGAGCGACGCCGAACAGAAGAACGATCAAGAAAGTGATTTGGGCTTTCATCTTTGCCATTTTTCCCTCCAATCTGTGAATGTGGATTCTAATTATAGTTTTTCGAGGAAAAAGTCAAGCGGGACACTCTTGGAAGGAAACCCTTACCTAGGGTTTCCTTCCAACGCTCGCTCCGCTCGCTGCCTTCCTTCCAAGGAGCATTTGGCCATGAATCTTCAGGACGGACACTCTTGGAAGGAAACCCTTACCTAGGGTTTCCTTCCAACGCTCGCTCCGCTCGCTGCCTTCCTTCCAAGGAGCATTTGGCGGTGAATTCATCACGAAACGGCGCTGGGGATCTATTCCATGATCATCCTGTTCAACCCCCAGACTGTCAAGCTCTTCAACCCCCAGGCGCCAAGCAAGTAAACATACGCTAATTACTTGGCGTAATAATCATCGAGGTCCCTGTCGAATTCGACCATCAGGGTCTCGATTCTCTGCCGCTCCGCCTCGAGCTCCCCGTCCGTGAGGCCGGGACGGATCTCCGCCGGCCGGCCGTAAACAGCGACGACCTTAGAAAAGGGATAAAACATCAAAAAGCGGTCCCAGCTTTTCAGGATTTTTTTTCTTGAGGCGGAAAAGCTAAAAGGGACGAGAGCGGCGCCGGTCTCCGCGGCCAGCTTGATACAGCCGAGCTTCAGCTTGCGGTCGGGCCCCCTGGGGCCGTCCGGAACGATAATCACTTCGCCGCCGGATTGAAGCTCTTGCTTCATCTCCAGCCAAGCCCCTTTGACAACGTGCGAGCCGGACCCGCGCAGAATCTTGTATCCCCAGCCGTCCATGATCCGGGCCGGAATCTCGCCATCCTTGGAGGGACTTATGAGGGGCATGATGCCGCGTTTCCGAAAAAAATAGGGCACGATAAAGATTTTGCCATGCCAGATCAAGAAAATCACCGGCTTCTTGGCTTTTCGCAAGGCGCAATAATCGGAGTCGCCGACGATCTTCATCCGGGTGGATTTGAACCAGAGCCAGAAGATGGCCTTGCCGAAAGTCCCCACAAAACGCCAGTGCAGTCTTTCCCAGAACGACATCGCCAGAATCATATCCGAAAATCCAGCCCCAGTAAACTGCTCGTGTTTCTCTCATGACCTATGGGTGTCATTTTCGAAGCACATCGATGATCAGCCCGACGACAAATCCCAACAGGCTGAGCAAGAGCCCATAGGGAACGGAAAAGGGCCAGGCAGGCAGGCCGAGGGACAGAATATTCGTCGCGCCCAGGAAGCTTAGAACGGCGAAGCCGCCTCCAAGGCAGAGGCTGAGCAAGCCGGCCAGCGGAAGGCGTCTCCGCAAAAAAATCATCGCCAGCCCGGGGACAAAAAAACCTTCGGCCAAAATTTCCGAAGACAGCCCGATGGTTTTTAGGATGCTCTGGAACCTGGTCGCCACCAGGAATGCCGCGCCTCCGACAAGGACTGTGGCCAGACGGCTGACAAGGACCGGGCGTTTATCCGGAGAAGCGAAGAATTGCTGATAAAAATCCCGGGTCAAAGCGAGCGCTCCCGTGTTGATGGCGGTATCCATGGTCGATAGAATCGCGGAAACGACGGCCACGAACAAGATCCCTCCGAATAAAACGCCGACCTTGGAGGCAATGATCTCGGAGACCAGGGGCCGGGAGAGCATCTGCCCGGAAAAAAGCGGAAGACAGAAAATCCCGATGAGGACGACAAGCCCATAAAGCAGGAACAGTGTGGCGGCCGTGGCGGATAACCCCTTGTTGGCTTCGCGGACATCCCGCGCCGCCTGGATCCGCTGCAGGGCGATCGGCGAGATGGTCCAGGCCAGTGTGAAGGACAGGGCGATCAGGATATTTTCTTTAAGGTTGAGGAAAAAATCAAAATAGCCATGCTTGCCGAGCCCGCCGGCGATGGAAGAAATCTCGTGCCAAGAGGAGCGCCCGGCCAAAAACACACAGAGGCCGACAACGCCCGCCGCCAGGAGAAAAAACTGGACGCAATCCGTCATGACGACCGAGCGGAGGCCCCCGAAGACAGAGTAGAGGAGTACGACGGCCGTGCCCAAGGCCAAGCTCCAAAAATAGGAAAATCCAAGAAATGGTCTCAAGAAATTTCCCAGCGCGACCATCTGCGATGCGGCGAGCACGGCCATGTACCAGATGATGAGAACGGAGGAGAGATGACGCACGGCGCGGCCATAGCGAAGTTCGACGAGGTCGGGCAATGTCATAATAGAAAGGCGGTAGAGGGGCCTGACCAGAAAAACGGCCAGGATGAGGACCGTGGCGACTGCGGGAAGCCCGACCAGCCAAAAAGAACTGACGCCCGACCTTAGGGCTTCGTCAGTGGACACCAAGATGGAGGTCGCGCCGAACCAGGCTGCCGTCAATGACAGGTAGATGAGCCCGGCAGAAAGCTTCCGGGATGCCAGAAAAAAATCCTCCAGGCTCTTCATTCGTCTGGAAAAGCCCATCCCGGCAAAAAGGATGAGGGCAAAGTAAGCAAAAAGGAAAAGGAAGAATTGGGCTTTCATGCAGTGCTTTTATAACAAAAAGAAGAATAGACAGCAAATCCTCGCCCTAAGCTATGGCGGGGGTCCTGTCAGACACTCTTGGAGGGAAACCATTCGTGCGGGTTTCCCTCCAACGATCGCTTCGCTCTCTGCCTCCTTTCCATCGTGCATTCGGCGATGAGATCAACGGGCTTTGCTCCTTTTATGTTATAATTTATGTCGGATGAGAAAGGATCTGATTTTTCTGGTGGGCATTCCTATAGTTATGATCTTTTCAGCCGCCCAGAATTTCCCACGGGATATCGTGGCCAAGGTCGAACAGACGCTCTCCTCTCTCCAGTCCTTCCAGGCCGATTTTGAGCAGACGTTCTATGCGACCACCGTCTCTAAGCCGCTCAAAGAGAAAGGCCGGGTTTACATGAAAAAGCCCGACATGATGAGGTGGGAATACAAGGACCCGGAAGAGAAAGTGATCGTCTTCAAGGAAGGGATTCTGCTCACCTATATGCCCGAGGACAATCAGCTCTTCCGGCAAAAACTGGCCAAAGAACAGTATGAAACCGAAATTCTCGCTTTTCTTGCCGGCAAGGGGCATCTCGCCGAAAAATATCTCATCGAGCCCAGCCCGTTTCCGGGGGAAGGCGGCGATGTTTCCCAGCTCAAATTAACCCCCCGGGAAGAGGGCGAATACACATACATCCTCCTCGAAATCGACAAAAAAACCCGGCTGATCAGGAAAGCGATTTTTTTCGACTGGGCCGGCAATAAAAACGAATTCGCCTTCGCTAAAATCCGCATCAACGCCCGGCTTCCGGGTGATCTTTTCGAGATTAAAGTGCCTCCGGACTGCGAAATCATCGACGACGCGGCTCCCCGGAAAAAATAAAACCTTTTTCCCCGTCGTTCGTATAAGTCCTTGAGGACAAAGTGAGTCCTCGATGCATGAAGATCAAGAACTGGTTAGGCGAACCCTTCGAGGAGACAAGGGAGCTTTCGAGATGATTGTCCAAAGATACCAGCAGCCTGTCCTCAATTATATAGGACGCATGGTCGGAGAACGCGACCTGGCCCTGGATTTCAGCCAGGAGGTCTTCCTCAAGGTGTACGCCTCGCTCGGTTCCTACCGGGCTCAATACAAATTCAGCACGTGGCTGTTCAAGATCGCTTCCAACTATGTCATCGACCATTGGCGGAAAAAGAAGATTCCCACCCTTTCGCTGGACCAGCAGCCCGAAGATGGCGAAGACCGTTATCCGCTGCAGGTTCCGGATGAAAACCCTTCCGTGGTCCGTCAATTCGAACTCCGCGAGTTGCGGAAGAGAATCGATGCCGCCATCGACAAGCTTCCGGCGTCCCTGAAGGAATTGTTCGTCTGGCGGCATATCAACGGCCTGAGCTATGAAGAAATGGCGGAAATCAAAGACCTGCCCCTGGGTACGGTCAAAAACCGAATCTTTCAGGCCAAGGAAATCCTTAAACGACTTTTGGCGAAGCCCGCATGAACTGCCTCAACCTGGAGCGACTTTATGACTACCTGGAGGGAGATCTCTCTTCGGCGGAAAAGCAGGATATCGAGAGCCATCTCGCTGCCTGCCCGAAATGCCGCGACGCCGTTGCGGAGCGAAAGCGGATGCTGCAGGCGATCAATAGCCTGCCTGTGTTCGAGGTGCCGCCCAATTTTGCAAAAGGTGTCATGGACAGGATCTCGACGGCACCGCTAAAGACCAAGGTCACGATCTTCGGCTGGCTGGCGGCCGGGGCGGCCGGATTCCTGGCATTGATCGCCGCGCTTTCCATTTTTGCCCTCGTATCGGGGCAAAACCTCTCCCTGTTCTTCATCCGCCTGAACCACGGGCTCTGGTCCTATGTCAAGGATGCTGCTTCTGTGCTGGTCAAAATCGCCAAATTTTTGGTGCTCGCCTTCAAAATCGTGCACGAGCTCCTCGGTCGGGGCCTGGAAAGCCTGAAGGTTTTTACGTCGTTGATCAGCCCGGAAGCGTGGGCCATTTTTATCTGCGGCGCCCTCCTCCTCATTCTTACCGTCGGCGTCTTGTGGGGGAGGAGATTCCGGCTGGAGAAACATCATGAAAAATAAGCACAAATTCGCGGCCATTCTATTCATCCTCTTTGTGGGGACCCTTCCACTCGTGGGACACCAGGAAAAGGGAGACAAATTCAGCTATCATGATACGATCGTCGTTGCTCCCGGAGAAACCCGCGATAATGTCGTCACCGTCGGCGGGGATGTCATCGTCGAAGGTAAGGTCAAGAAAAATGTCGTTGCCATCGGCGGGACGATCACGGTCAGCGGGGAGGTCGATGATTCGGTCGTCGGGATTGGCTCGAAAATCACCCTCAAAGCGACGGCTGTCATTCATGGGGACCTGGTCAGCCTGGGAGGCGCTGTCGAAAAAGAGCCCGGGCACCGCATCGACGGAGACACGGTCTACTTCAAACCCTCCGACATCACCGGCAAAATTTTTCGGGGAGGTGTCAGAGGGATCTTCTCCCTTTCGCTATTGCCCATCATCCTTGTCTTCAAATTCGTTTCTATCTTTATCTGGTTCCTGATGACCTTCCTTGTCGCCGGTCTCTTCCCCAGGCAGATTGCGTTGGCTTCCCATCAGGTTCGGACCTCTTTCTGGCCCATTTTTGGAACGGGTCTCTTGGCGCTCATCCTTTACACCATTTTCATCATTATCGCCGCCGTTCTCTGTCTCATCCTGATCGGCATCCCTATTCTCCTCTTCCTGGCGGCGGCTGGATTCGTTGTTAAGATCTTCGGCAGAGTCGCGCTATTTTATTTCTTCGGCGAAAGCCTGGCCAGGGGCTTCAATCGGCAGAATGTTTCTGCCCTGGGCGGCGCGCTGCTGGGGCTGCTCTTTGTCAGCTTCATCGGATTTATTCCCATCCTCGGGTTTCTTTTCACGTTGTGCTTGAGCATTATCGGATGGGGCGTCGTGATCCGGACAAAATTCGGCACGACGGAGAATGCGTTTAGACAGGCATCGAAGGCTTAAGATAAAATTCTTTTTCGGCCGACCAGGAGCGATGTCGCAAACGGTATATTGATCCTGGCAATCCGCGACAAGCCGGCCTTTTTCATCAGCGCGCGCACCTCGCGCTCGGTATAGCTATCACCGGCCTCTGTCCGTACCAGCATATTTAAGGCAAAAAACGCGCCCTGTTCCGGCTTGGTACGGTCTTCGCTCATGATGTAGTCCTGGATGACCAGCTGTCCCCTCGGGCTGAGGGCCCGCACGGCCTTCTTCAATAAATCCAGGTTTTCGGGCAAGGAATTCATATGGATGATCGCGGAAAGCAGGATGAGGTCATAGCCGGTTCCAAAGCCGCCCCGGTGAAAATCGCCTTCGATGAAATCGATCCTCGCGGCCGCCTTTGATTTTTTGACGTAGGCTCGAGTCAGCGGAATGACGTCGGGAAGGTCAAAAACGGTTGCCCGGAGATCTTTTTTCGCCAGGGTCAGAGCGATCGAATAGGCCCCCGACCCGCCTCCGATGTCCAGAGTCCTGCGAACGCCCGTCAAATCAAGCCTTTTTATAGTCTCTTTCGCCTGGCCCGAAGCCCGTTGGTCCATGGCGGCGATGAACCCGGATAGCCGGCTTCCCGCTCGCTTCAAGGGGCCTTTTTTTATCACCGTCTTCCCGTGAATGACAGCCTGGGTGAGCGTGCTCCAGCTGTTCCACATATCCGCCGAATGGCCTAATCCGGCCAGGAAGTCCGGCCGGCCGCTGACAAGATATTTTTTTGAAAGCGGCGTGTTGGCGAACTTCCCCTTTCTCTTTGTCAGAAGGCCCAAGGCGCAGAGCGCATTCAACAGCCGGTCCATCCCTCTCGCGTTAGCCTTCGCCCGTTTCGCAATCTCGGCCGACGTCATCGTTTTTTCTTCGATAGCCGAAAAGACATCGAGCTCGAATGCGCTCAGGACAATCCGGATCGGGCGAAACATATAGACTAATTGCGTGAGATCGTCGGCTGATTTTAGTTTAGGCATCGGGACCGATACATCACTTCAGGGCGGCTTTGACCCTTTCCGGCGTCATTGGGAGTTGATAAAGGCGGGCCCCGCACGCATCAAAAATCGCATTGGCCACGACGGCGCCCATGGTGATGATGGGAGGCTCGCCGCCTCCGGAGATGGGCACTTCCGGAGAATCCAACAGGACGGTTTCGATCTTGGGCAACCAGGAAAAACGGGGAAGCTGGTAGGTGTCGAAATTGAGGTCTTTGACCTCCCTCCCCTTGAAATGGACCTCCTCGGTAAGGGCATAGCCCAGGCCCATCGTGATGCAGCCCTCGATCTGGAGCTTGGCCCCTTCGGGATTGACCGCAACGCCCATGTCCTGGGCGCAGACGACGCGCTTGACCTGGACGTTTCCCGTCGCCTTGTCGACTGCGACCTCAGCCATAGTGGCGAGGAAAGTCCCCACGTAATCGGCGCCGGCGACCCCGAAGCCGCGGCCGCTCGGTGCTTTGGCCGGCTTCCAGCCGAACTTCTCCGCCGCGGCCTTGATGATCCGCTGCATTCTCGGATTGTTAAGGTTCATGAGCCGGAATTCCACCGGGTCCATGCCCGCCTTTGCCGCCATGATATCGATCTGGGATTCGCGGGCGAAGGTGTTCGAATTGCTGGCCGGCGCCCGCCAGGCCCCGACATCGAAAGGATGGGCTGAAGGCACGCCTCCGCCCCCGCCTCCACCCCACTCTCCCCGGACAACGGTCCGATGATGGGGGATATTATAAAACTGCTGAGAGCTTCGCTCGCCGGCAAAAAGGACTTCGTAGTCCCAAAAAACGATCTGGCCGGAATTGGATATCCCGGATTTGATCTTGAGGACCGCCGCCGGCCGGAACGTATCGTTGAAGAACTCATCGGCTCGGCTCCAGGCGACCTGGACGGGCTTGCCGGTCGTTTTCGACAACCGCGCGGCCTGGACGGCCTGAGTGTTTCGCGTTTTCCCGCCGAACCCTCCGCCGACAAACGGCGAGATGACGTGGACGTTCTGGGCGGGAATTCCTGCGGCCTGGGCAACTTCGTCCTTGAGGCGGAAAGGCGCCTGGGACGACGCCCAGGCCGTGGCCTTGTCCCCTTCGACACTAACCAGCGCGGTGTGAGTTTCTATCGTGGCGTGTGCGACATAGCTGTTCAAGTATGTCTCGTCAAAACTGACCGCCGCAAGCTTTGCTCCCTCTTCCAGGTTTCCACCCTGGGCCACGGTCCGTCCCTGCGGTGCTACCTTGACCAAATGGTCAAAAATGTTCTTGTCGTCGAGGTTCACGTCAGGCAGGTCATATTGCGCTTTGATCTGCGCCAGCGACCGTTCCGCCTCATCGGGAAATTCGTGAAGGACAGCAATGAGATCCCCGTCCCGAATAACCCGAGCCCCGCTGATTTTTTCGGCAGCGGACGTGTCCAGGTCCTTGAGTTTCGCGCCGTGGGCCGGAGGCCGCAGGATTTTCGCGTAAAGCATGCCCGGAAGGCGAAGGTCGCCGGCATAATGGGCTTCGCCCGTGACCTTCTTCAAGGCATCGCGCCGAGGTTGAGGTTTGCCCATGACCTTAAGCTCGGCAGGCGTCTTCAAGGCAGGTTTTTGCGTCAGATGCCTCTCGATCTTTTTGCCTTGAGCGAGCTCGGCGTACGTCGCCCGCGTTTGGGGCCTGGTTTTATCGAAGATGACGCCATCCTTGGCCTGCAGACGGTCGGTGGGGACCTTCAGTTTTTCAGCCGCTAGTTCCTTGAGCACCTCTCGGGCCTCGGCGGCCGCCCCCCGGAGTGCGGGCCCGAAAGAACGGATCGTCTGCGAGCCGAACGTCCCCGCGTCCCAAGGGCAGAGGTCGGTGTCGCCCAAAACAATATCGACCGACGACAAGGGGACCTCGAGCTCTTCGGCCAGCATCTGCGGCAGGGCGGTGATGGCGCCTTGCCCCTGCTCGATCTTGCCCGTGAAGCAGGTCACCCGGCCGTCCTCTCCGATCCTCAAAAAGGCGTTGAAATCGGTGGGGAGGCCCGGACGCGCCGCTTGAGACCGCGCCGGCTCCTGGAAGGCCGGCTCGTCGCCGTATGTGACAAAGATGACGATCCCGCCCCCCACAAGTTTCAGGAATTCCCGGCGGCTCAGTGAGGAAGGGGCCTCCGCTTCATCGACAACGATATCCGGATAGGCCTCTTTTTTCATCTCTTCATCCCTCCTTTCATTTGCCCGGCGGCGGTCTGGATGGCCTGGAGGACGCGGGTATGAGACCCGCACCGGCAGAGGTTATCCTCCATGCCGTCGATGATCTGTTTGGGGGTTGGCCCGGGATTTTTCAGCAACAAGGCATAGGCTGTCAGGATCATGCCGGATGTGCAAAACCCGCATTGCATAGCGTCATGCTTGATGAACGCCTGCTGGAGGGGATGAAGGACCCCGTCCTTGGCCAATCCTTCGATGGTCATCACATCCTTGCCTTTGACGGTTTTGACGGGCGTCTGGCAGGAGCGGACAGCCTCGCGATTGATGATCACCGTGCAGGCGCCGCAAAAGCCCTCGCCGCAGCTGTACTTGGCACCGGTCAGGCCGAGGTCGGTCCGAAGCACCCAGAGAAGCATGCGGTCGCTGTCAACGGTCAACTTGGTCGGCTTCCCGTTGAGCGTGAATTGGATAGTTTCTTTCATTGCGCTCTCCCTTTCGAGCGAATAAAAATTCGGGACCGGCGACTCTATTTTAGGCATGAAGTCCCTGTCCCTAGATACTTTTCTATGCTTAAAATTTATCACAGGGTTTTGCAGATGTCAAAGCGATCGAGGGATCCTGTCTGGACATTTGACAAAGCGCCTTCAAAAACGCATATTTAAAGGGAAGGAAATATTTTCCGGGCAAGGCCGCCGGAAGCTCCGGCCTGAACTCAGTCAGTGATTGAACGGCTTCATTGTCCTTCAGGAGGGGGCAGCTATGAAATCGAAAGCATTGGCATTATTCCTGAGCTTGGTTTTTCTTTTGTCCTGTGCGACTTCCGACACCGCCAAGCAGGTAAAAATCTATCAAGACAACATGGCGCTGCTGGTTGGCAAGGATGCGGAGGAAGTGACAAAAACGATTGCCTATTCCTGGAAATTTGGGCTCCTTGACCGGTGGGAAGCCGTCGACCCCGGCCTCGAGACGGTCACTAAAAATAATTTCCAGAAGCACGGTTTTTCCAAGCAGGAAGCCCTGGACATCTTTGCACCCAAGGGAGCCTATAAAGTGATGCTTTTTCAAAGGTTCATGGGCAAGGCGGAAGCGAGCACGGAAGTCCAGGTGGACATGGGGCTGCACGGCATAGACCAAAAAAGCACCGGGCAAGATCTTACTTACATTCGTGTGGTCTTTAGGGATAACAAACTCGTCCACCAACGGGTGTGGTGAAAGGCATCCCGTTTTAGGCTAGGCGGATGGTTTCTCTCTCCCTAGCTTTAGCGAGGGGCAACGCGCGAATAAGCTAAAGTGGGGTGGCGCCGACCGGGGCGCCCCAGCCACCGCAGCTGACGAAAATTTGGGGACATATACCGAATTAAGAAATTCTGGTACCCAACCCCAAATTTTTCAGCGAGGATGATGGGGCTGGTCGGTGACAGGACCCCCTCCTCCTTTAATGAAGCGCTTACCCCAAGCCTTCTAGATCTGCATGATCTCTTTTTCTTTGGCCGCGGCGGCGTCCTCGATTTTCTTGGTATAGTCGTCGATGATTTTCTGAAGCTCGTCCAGGCCCTTGAACTTGTCGTCCTCGGTGATCTCTTTCTCTTTCTCGAGCTCCTCGATGAATTCCTTGCTTTCCCGACGCATGTTGCGGAGCGCCGTTTTCTCGTCCTCGAGCATCTTTTTGACTTTTTTCACGATCTCCCGCCGCCGTTCCTCATCCAGAGGCGGGATGGGGATTTTCAGGACTTTGCCGTCGTTGATCGGGTTCAGGCCCAGGTCGGCGGCCTTGACGGCCTTGTCGATGGGCTCGAGCAGGCTTGTGTCATACGGCTGGACCGTGATCAGGCTGGGGTCGGGCACGCCGATCTTGGCCATCTGGTTGACCGGCGTCGGCACTCCGTAATACTCGACTTTGATATCCTCAAAAATGCTGATGTTGGCCCGTCCCGTCCGGAGCTTGCCGAGGTCTTTCCGGAAGTGCTCCAGAGATGTCTTCATCCTTTTTTCAAGATCCTTCAAAACATCTTTAACCATCACTCGCCACCTTAATAGACTTTGGTCCCGATGTCCTCGCCCAAGACCGCCCGCTTGATGTTGCCTTGTTTCTTCAGGTTGAAAACGATGATGGGCAGGTTGTTCTCTTTGCAGAGCGAGATGGCTGTCGTGTCCATGACTTGCAATCCGCGCTTGATGACGTCCATGTAGCGGATGGTATGGAATTTCTTGGCAGCCTTGTCCTTGAGCGGGTCGGCCGTATAAACGCCCTCCACCTTGGTGGCCTTGAGAATGACCTGAGCCTTGATTTCCAGGGCCCGTAGGGCTGCCGCGGTATCGGTCGTAAAATACGGATTGCCGGTGCCGGCGGAGAAGATCACGATCCGGCCTTTTTCCAGGTGCCGCACGACGCGCCTCCGGATAAACGGCTCGGCCACGGCCTTGACTTCAATGGCTGAGATAAGGCGGGTAATCGCCCCCAGCTTTTCCAGTGCGTCCTGGAGAGCAATGCCGTTGATGACGGTCGCCAAAAGCCCCATCTGGTCGGCCGAAACCCGGTCCATCCCCTCCTTCGTGCCGCGATAGCCGCGGAAGATGTTGCCGCCGCCGATGACGATGCCGATCTGGACGCCCAGGTCGTGAACATCCTTGATCTCCCGGGCGATGGCCGATGTCGTCTTATAATCGATTCCATACTGGAGCCTGCCCAGCAGGGATTCGCCCGAGAGCTTCAGCAGGATCCGTTTGTAGGCCGGCTTGGGCGATGGCATGGGCGTCTGGGCTTACTTTCCTATTTCAAACCGGGCGAACCGGCTGATTCTCGTATTCTCCTTGAATTTGGCGATGAAGGCCGCCAGCAGGCCCTTGATCCGCATTTTGTCATCCTTGATAAAGGGCTGTTCGAGCAAGCACACCTCTTCGTAAAACTTGGTCAGTTTGCCCTCGACGATTTTCTCGATAATCTGGGGCGGCTTCTTGGAGTCCTTGAATTGCTCGCGGATGATGTCTTTTTCTTTCTCCAGCTCGTCCGCCGGCACGTCCGCGGGGGCGATATATTTCGGCCTGGCCGCCGCGATATGCATGGCGATATTTTTCACGAGTTCTTTGAATTCCTCGTTGCGCTCGACGAAATCCGACTCGCAGTTGACTTCGACCAGCACGCCGATCTTTCCGTTCATATGGATATAGGACCCGACGATCCCTTCCGAGGTTTCCCTGTGGGACTTATCCTTGGCCCGAGCATATCCCTTCTTGCGCAAAATTTCGATGGCTTTTTCGGCATCTCCCCCCGCCTCTTCAAGGGCTTTCTTGCATTCCATCATACCGATGCCCGTGCGTTCACGCAGCTCTTTGACTTGTTCGACTAAGATGTCCATACGGTCTCCTTCGTTGACAACGGACCAGGAACGGAATCAGACCGTTTCCTGCGTTCCGCCGCCCTTTCCGGCTGCTCCTTGTTTGGATTCCTGGGAGGGGGCTTCCTCCGCCTTTTTATCTTGAAGCATGCCTTTTTCGATCTTGCTTTTCTTGCCCTCGATGATCGCCTCCGCCACTTTCGAGGTGAAGAGCTCGATGGCCCGGACAGCATCATCGTTGCCGGGGATCGGGTAGTCGATATTGTCGGGATTGCCGTTGGTATCGACAACGGCGACGATGGGGATGTTCATTTTCTGGGCCTCGGAAATGGCGATTTCCTCATTCGAAGAATCGATGACGAAAAGCACGCCGGGAGCGCCCTCCATGGCCTTGATGCCCCCCAGGTTCTTGGAGAGCTTGCGGTAGACTTTCTCCAGCTTGGACTGTTCTTTCTTGGACAGCAGGTCCCAGCGCCCGTCTTCCCTCATCTCTTCCATCTCGACCAGCTTGTCGATGCTGCCCCGGATGACCTTGAAATTCGTCAGAAGCCCGCCCAGCCAGCGCTGGTTGACATAGCTGGATTCACATTTGGCCGCTGCGTCCTTGACGATATCCTGGGCCTGTTTCTTGGTGCCGACAAACAGGACGGTCTTCCCGCTCTCGGAGAGGTCTTTGACGAACTGCAGGGCTTCCTTGAAGGCCCTGATCGTTTTTTGCAGGTCGATGATATAGATGCCGTTCCTCTGGCCGTAGATATATTCCTTCATCTTTGGGTTCCACCGTTTGGTCTGGTGGCCAAAATGAACGCCGGCTTCCAAGAGTTCCTTCATTGTTACTGAGACCAAGTGCGTTCCTCCGTTCACGTTACCGTTTATGATATTGAGGGGCTTTGCGGGCGCCAAGCAAGCCATACTTTTTTCGCTCTTTGATGCGGGCGTCCCGGGTCAAGAGGCCGGCCGATTTCAGGGTGGGCTTGAGCTCCCTGTTGAATTCGAGCAGGGCTCTGGAGATTCCCAGCCGGATGGCTTCGGACTGGGCTCGGACACCGCCGCCCTCGACGCGCAGGAAGATGTCGAACTTGTTCTCGGTTTCGGTCAGCATCAGCGGCTGCCGGATGGTCAGCTTGTGCGAATCCAGGTGAAAATAATCGGCAAAGGGGCGGGCTTTTTTATTGACGAGCAGAGTGATTTCGCCTTTCCCGGACCGGAGAAAGACCCGGGCCACGGATGTCTTGCGTTTTCCTGTTCCATAATATTGGATAAGACTCAAGAGCGCCTCCTAAAACTTGTATTCTTGTGGATTCTGAGCCTGGTGCGGATGCTCAGGGCCGCGGTACACTTTGAGCTTCTTGTAAACCGCGCGGCCAAGTTTATTCTTGGGAATCATTCCCCAAACCGCTTTTTTAATCACCTCTTCAGGCGCCTTGGCCAGGAGGTCTTGGAGGACGTCCGTTTTCAGCCCTCCCGGATATTGGGAATGGGAATAATATTCCTTCTTGACGAGCTTTTTGCCCGTGACATTCACTTTCTCCGCGTTGATCACGATGACAAAATCGCCCGTATCGAGAAAATGCGAAAATTGGGGTTTATCTTTCCCGCGCAGCAATGTCGCCACTTCCGTAGCCAACCTGCCCAGGATTCTGCCCTGGGCATTGACCAGCCACCACTTCTTCTCGACCTCATCCTTTTTTGGGACAAATGTCTTCATCCTCTATAACCTCAACAATGGTAAATTTTAAACTTTCTCTAAAATAAGTTTAACTTTAAATGATAAAATAAGATACTAAATATCGGCCGGAAAGTCAACAAGAAGGGCAGCCAAAATTGCCGATAGAAACGCCCGACGGGTTCTGTCGGATACTCTTGGAGGGAAACCCTTATTCCGGGTTTCCCTCCAACGCTCGCTTCGCTCTCTGCCTGCTTTCCAAGGAGCATTGGACGATGAATTCGTGGGAGGATGCTCCTTGGAGGAGTGGCAGGGCGGGCGGGTATTCCCGCCGCCCGTTGGAGGGGGATCCTGTGAACAGGTCCTCCTCCAAGAGTGTCTGGGGGGCCCCCGAACCGCGCCACCCATCGGGTATCGGTGCTTTCTTTAAATTTAGCAGAGCGCTCTGAGTTTTTGGCGAATTGGCAGCCCCACAGCAATTTTGGAGGCACTTATCGAAAGGAAGCAGCCCGATGCCGACCAGGAAGCCGCCGATAGGGGTTGAAAATAATGTGCGTCAGGCTTGCGCTCAGCCTGTCTTCTTTAATTCCTTCTCGAGCTTCATCCGTTCGATCTGCCGCTTCCTCGCATCATCGAATTTTTCTCCAAATCGGTCGGCCTCGGCTTTATAACGGCCTTCTTTTTCAGGATAAAGAACCGCATGGACGTTAATGTATAAGATCTTCATGTAAGAATAGGGCAGGGGAAAGGCCGGGTCGATCTCGATCGCTTTGAGCAGGTTTCTCTCGGCGTCGGCACCGATGGCCTCCCTTTCCGCTTGGCTCAGGAAGTTCTGGAGCTGATAGGCTTTGTTGAAGCGGTTGACGCCGATTGTGTAATACATTTCGGCGCTTTTCGGCTCGAGCGCCAGGCGTTTCTGTTCATAATACAATGCCCGGTCGAATTTCTCCTTGTTATCGCCGACCGGAAGCAGGTCATAATAGTTGTACATATAGGCATAGCCCTGGACGCTCTCCGGGTCGGTCTCGATCCTCCTGAGATACATATCCAAGGCTTTTTTCCTCAGCTCCGGCTTTTCGATCGCATAGCGCTTGTAGAACTCGGCCACGACATAATAATTGTTCATGTTGCCGGGCTCGAGCTCGACGATCCTCAGGTACATATTTTCGGCCTCCGGGAAATTCTTCATTTTGTCGTACATATCGCCCAGGGAATAGATGATATCCTTGTTGTTGGGGTCGATTTCGTAGGCCTTTCTCAAGGCGTCCAGGGCCTTAGCGGCATTTTCCTTGTTTTCAGGCGTGTCTCTGCCGGGGATGAAAAGGCTCTTGTAGCTCTCTCCCAAGAAGCGATGCGCCTGGACCAGCGAGGGATTATATTTCAGGGCAAGTTCATATTCCGCAACCGCCTTGGTGAATTTACTGTTCTTAAACAGCTCGTTGGCCTTGTTGAAATGAAAATTTCCCTGCAAATACTTTACATTTAATTTTTGGCAGCTAGCCAGGGTAAAAACCACCATCAGCGCGAGGGTCGCAACGAGAAAAAGATGAGTCCGTTGGCGAGACATCCTGACCTCCTTGGACATCCAGTCCTCTATTTTGATAAGAATAGATTTATAATAGAATGGACGAGCAAAGTCAAGAAAAACTGCCGCACGTTCCAGGACCTAGTTGCGCGTCTCGCAAATATCTTGCATATATAAAGATACTCCCTTGAACGCGCAACCGCCGGGGAGTTTGAGGGGGGCGGAGTGGCCCCCCTCAGGGGTTCAGCGGAGCGAAGCGAAGCGCCGAAGGGGGAGCTTGACTCCCCCTTGGAAGTGCCCCGGCTCTGCGAAATACTGGAACAAGAAATTAATGAGACGGGGCACTAGCTTGACCGAAGGATCAGCTTGATCGGGGTTCCCCACAGGCCGAATTTTTCTCTCATCACCTGCATGAAATGTTTCTCATAGGCGGGCGCGAACGCCGTCCGCGAACCCGTAAAAAGGACAAACGTGGGGGGCAGCACTCCCTTTTGAGTCATGTATTTGATTTTGAACCTTTTCTTGGCTTTTGACAGAGGCGGGCTTGTCTTATGGACATCCATCAAAAACTTATTCAGGCTTGAAGTTCCGATTTTCTTTAAGCCGTTTTGATAGACCTTCTCCGCCAAGTCGAGAATCTGGATGACACGCTTTCCTGTCAGGGCGGAAACGGTCAACAGGGGCGCATAGCTTATGAAATCCAGCCTCCGGAATACGATGTCCTTGACCTGGGCCAGCGGGACGGCGTCTTCCCGGACGAGGTCCCACTTGTTGAGAACGACAACGAGCGGCTTCCCCGACTCATAGGCCAGGCGGGCGACCGCCGCATCCTGGCGCGTGGGAAACTGCGCGGCGTCCAGGACAAGGCAGAGGACATCGGCCAAAGGGATGTTCTTCTTGGCTTTGATGACCCCGGCGCTTTCCCTCTCGTCGGAAACCCGGACCAGCTTGCGGATTCCGGCGGTATCGATAAGAAGAAACGGCCTGTCTCCCTTCCAGATCAGGACGTCCGAGCTGTCCCTGGTCGTCCCCGGAATTTCGCTGACGATGAACCTTTCCTCTCCGCAGAGGCGGTTGGCGAGAGACGATTTCCCGACATTGATCCTGCCAATAATGGCGATTTTAAGAGGGAGGGGCTCGACCGCGCCTCCCGGAGCCTCTGCTTCGGCCGGAAGCGTGTCGGCAATGGCTTCTTCCAATTCATCCAAGTTGATCCTATGCTCGGCCGAGATAAAAAAGATGCGGTCCTCGCCAAGCCTGTAATAGTCTCCTGCCGCGTATCTTTGGGATTCCACGTCGATCTTGTTGACGACGACAAGAATAGGCTTCCCCAATTTCTTTAGGGACAGGTAGAGCTCTTCTTCGGCAGGCATGAGATCCCTTTTCCCGTCCAGGAGATAGAGAAGGACGTCCGCCGTCTGGGCGGCCTCCCAGGCTTTCTCCTTGACCTTGGAGGACAGGGACTCGGACAGGGAATCTAAAAAGCCCCCCGTGTCGACAAGCTCAAACTTTTTGCCTTGAAGAGTGCAGGGAGATACGACGCGGTCGCGGGTCATCCCGGGGAGGGAATGGACCAGGGCTTTTTTCTTCCCTAACAGCCGATTGAACAGAGTGGATTTCCCGGCGTTCGGGAAACCCAGGATGACAACTTGGGGCAGTCTTTTCGCGCGATCCGTGTTCATGGCCGTTGTGACAGGAGCCGCTTACTCTTTGACGACCAAAGAATAATCAGGCAGAAAGGGATGGTCCAGGCTGATATGGCCGCCCAGCGTTTCCCTCTCCTCTCCCTCAATCAAGATAAAAACCTTTTTAATGGGCTTGAAATTGTAGGTTAGGGAATTGACAATGGAGTAGACCGTGGAGATCTCCGCCGCCGACCCGGACGGGTGCTTTTCAATCAGGTCCTTGGAAAAATCGACATAGGCGACGCCTTCTTTGGTGATGAACAGCTGGGCCAGCCGTGTCTCGGGGGGAAGGGACGAGACCAGACCGGCTTTGGACCCCTTAATGAGTTCGGCCACCACCTCCTCGGCTTCGCGGACGGCCGAAGGGTCCGCGTTGATTTCCCGTTCTTCCGGGACGAGCTGGTTGTCCTCTTCCCGCAGGAAGAACAGAGTGACTTTTTTCATCGTCTTCTGGACGGGGGTCTCGGCCGAAACCGCGGGCTGCGGGATCTCTCCGGACTTTTTGATCCGCTCGCTGCCGCTATTTTTGAAGAAGACGGCGGCCAGGACCACGAGCAGGAAAAAAAGGATAAAAAAAAGAACCGCTTTCTTTCTGTCCATGAACCTTGCTTTCGTCAGGAATAGAGCTTTGTATATTTTTTCAGACCCTGGTAGACAGCCTCGGCGATTCTTTTCTGGAAATCCTCTTTGACCAGCTTCTGTTCTTCGTCGGGATTGGAGATAAACGCCACTTCGACCAGGACGGCAGGGCAGGCCACTCCGGTCAAGACCTTGAAGCGCGCCTGCTTAATGCCCCGGTTCTCCGTTTTGAGGTTCGGGTCGGCGGAGAGCTCCTCCTGGGTGATTTCCGCCAGCTTGCTGCTTTGCTTGATATAGGCGGATTGAGCCATGTCCCAGAGGATCATCTTGACCTCGTTTTTGTTCTCCTCCTCGATGCGCTTTTCGAGCTCGGACGAGGTGTTTTCCATGTAGGCCAGCTTCCGAGTTTCTTCGTCCGAGGCATCCAGGCTCATGAAAAATGTTTCCGATCCCTGGGCCTTCTTCCGGAAGGAGCCGTTGGCATGAATGCTGATGAATAAAGCGGCGTTGTTATTGTTCGCCAAGGCCGACCTGTTATCGAGCGAGACATCGATATCCTTATCCCTGGTCAGGATCACCCGGTAGGGAAGGTTCTGCTCGATCAGGGCCTTCAGCTTGAAGCTGATGGCCAGTGTGATATTTTTCTCCATCGTCCCGAATTTGCCCTTGGCGCCGGTATCCAGGCCGCCGTGGCCCGGGTCGATGACGATCGTCTTCAATTCCTTGGGGCCGGAAGCCCCGGCCGCGGCCAGGATAAGGGTGAGCCCGGCCACGAGGGAGGTCGTCGTGCATAAAATCCGGCTCATCTTTTTCGTTGTCATCTTCCTAAAAAAATTTTGGAGGCGGCGGGAATCGAACCCGCGTCCGAAGACATTCAGCAGAAAGCATCTACATGCTTATCCTCTTCCTTCATCTCGCTCCGCGGTGCCCGAAGAGGAGGGGCGCCGCCGAACCAGCCCCGAGGGTGTTTCGCGCGCCGGGCTCGAGGCCAGCCCGGTTGGCTATCCTGCTTGTCGACGCTTCTCAAGAACCGCAGGAGAGAACCTGAGAAACGGCATGCCTAACTCTTAGGCAGCAACAGGTTGTGCTTCTGCACTTACTTGGGTCCACCGTTTTACGAGGTGGATGGAATCTCGACATGCGTCTTCTGCCTCACTATCTCCGTCGAATCCGTTCGCCCCCATGTCGTTTCTTTCCATAAAGAATTATAAGGGAGGACGGGGAAAAATGCAACTTCTCGAGAAAAGCTTGGGCTTCCCGGGATCAAACATCCTGCGAGGCCGACGGCTTGGCGAACACCCTCCACAAGAAGAAAACGGGGATGCCCAGCAAGACGATCACCAGGCCCGGCCAGGTGTAGCCGGGCTTGAAGAGCAGCAGGTCGATGGCGATGGCGATGCAAATGACGACGTAGAGCGCGGGGACGACGGGGTAGCCGAAGGCCTTGTACGGGCGCTCGGCATCGGGCTTCTTTTTTCTCAGGATGAAAATGCCGCTCACGGTCAGGCTGAAGAAGATCAGCACGGCGAAGATGACATAATCCAGAAGGTTGCTGTAAGTCCCCGAGAGGCAGAGCAGGCCGGCCCAGATTCCCTGGACAATCAAGGCCACGCCCGGAACGGATTTCTTATTCAGCCCGCCGACTTTTTTGAAGAACAGGCCGTCGCGGGCCATGGCATAATAGACGCGGGCCCCGGCCAGGATCAGCCCGTTGATGCAGCCGAACGTCGAGATCATGATCAGGACGGACATGATGACCTCGGCCGGACCGCCGAAAATCATAGAGGCGGCGGCCGTGCCGACCCTGTCGCTCGGGGCAAACTGAATCGCCCGCAGGGGAAGAATTAGAATATAGGCGACGTTGGCCAGACAATAGAGAAGGCTGACCAGCCCCGTGCCGATCAAGAGGCAGAGCGGAATGGTTTTTTTGGGGTTGATCACCTCGCCGGCGGCGTAGGTGATATCATACCAGGCATCGCTCGAAAACAGCGAACCAACCATGGCCGCCCCGATGGCCGCCGGCACCAGAAGGCCGGATAGAGATTCGAAAAGTATTTTCCCGTCCGCCTGGACCCAGCTTCCCTTCCAGAAATTGGCGAGATTGGCCTTGATGGCCGGGGCGTTCGCCCCGATGGCGAAGCCGAGGACGATGAGCCCGACGAGGACCGCGATCTTGGTGACCGTAAAGAAGTTTTGGACCATCTTCCCCGAATGGACGCCGCGCAGGTTGACATAGGTCAAGAAGGCCACGACGACGATGGCCAAGAGCTGCGCCGCCGAGATTTTCAGGCCAAGCACGGTCAGGAGGACGTTTTTCTCACCGACCCAGGGAAGAAGGACGGCGGTGAATTTGGAAAAGGCCACGGCTACCGCGGCGATCGTTCCGGTCTGGATGACGAGGAAGAGGGTCCAGCCGAAGAGAAACGCCACGAGCGGCGAGTAGGCTTCCCGCAAATAGACATACATGCCGCCGGCATGCGGCATCATCCCGGCCAGCTCACCGTAGCTCAGGGCGCCGATGATGGTCACAACCCCGGTGATCAGCCAGACCAGCACCAGAAGGCCCGGCGACCCGACGGTCCTGGCGATATCGGCGCTGACGATGAAGATCCCGGAGCCGATCATCGACCCGATGACGATCATCGACGAGTCGAACAGGTTGAGGTCTCGTTTGAATTTGCGGACTTCTCCTCCGGTTCCCGGCGTCACGTCGGCGTCTGTCATGGTTTACCTCTTTTCTTTCCGATTATCGAAATTTTATACCACGAGAAAAAAGGGAAGTCAAAAAATGCAGGGGCGATTAAAAAATAGCATTGTCCAGGCCGTCCGGCTCTGTCTGTCTGATTTTGACATTCATTTTCCCCCGTGATATAAGCTGGAAAGGAAGAACGAGCCGGCGTGGAGTCACAGATCAACCGGGCCGCGGCAACGGCGCCAGCGGAAGGAGACGCCTGATGGGCGGCAAGATCCTGATCGTCGAAGATGATGCGGTCACGCGGCGCGCCCTTGAGGTGCGGTTGCGCGCCAGCGGGTATGATACGGTCATGGCCAGCGACGGCATTATGGCCCTGCAGGTTGCCCAAAAGGAAAAACCCGATCTCATCCTCCTGGATCTCGGGCTTCCCGGAGGCGATGGTCTTAGCGTCATAGCGCGTTTCAGGCAGCTGACGCTGCTGTCATCCATCCCCATCATCGTATTCACGGGGCGCGACGCCGTCCATTGGAAAGAGCGCGTCCTCGAGGCAGGCGCCATGGCCTTCCTCCCGAAGCCCATAGACAACGAGGCTCTGCTGGCTGCGATTCGCAGCCAACTGCCGGGAGGCGGACCGGACGATCTCCGGCAGAAGCCTTAAAAGAAAATTTTGAATGAGACTCCCGTCAATCCTTCCCGCAGCGATCCAGAAAAAACATAATTCCTCCCTTATTTTATTTCAAAAATTCCCCGTGTCCCCTTTTCGAAAAAAAGGGGAATCTTCCTACGCAGTCGCTTTTCAATCTCGTCTCGCGGGAAGCGTCTGGCGAGGGTCGGGCTTTAACGTAGGCGGCTGCGTGTAGCTCTTGCCATCCACTGTGAGCTTCACTGTGTAGGTGCCGGGTTGGGCCGCCGGCGGCCAGGTCCGTCCACTCGTGTTCGGAGATCTCGGCGTGCGGGCTCCGGACGGGCGTGCCGACCGCGCCGAAGTAGAAAGTTTCCGGCTCGCCGGGCACGCCGCTCACGGCGTTGACGCGGCCACCCCGGAACGGCCCGATGAGGCGCCAGCGCAGGCCGGAAAAGAGCCTCTGCGCGCAAGGCGGCGGGGCGGTGGCGACCGAAGAAAGGGCTCCTGAGGCTGCCAGGGCAGCCGGCCCAAAGACGAAACATAAGCTGGTCCTCCGGACCGCGGAAAGGTTAATACATTTTCCGTTCGACGAATACACGATGTTCCTCCTCCCTGCGTAATATCGCCAGATTATCAATGAGACTTCGCCAGAATCTTCCCATAAAGGTCGGAGATTTTATGAAACGCGGCGGCCACGTAGGCATCAAGCTTTTTCAAGGCTTCTTTTTTGTCTTTCGCGTAGAGGGTCGAAAAGTCCGATTCGAATTTTCTTCTGTTTTCGACAAACGTTTTTTCGGCAGGGAACAATTCCTGTCTTATTGTTTCGATCATTGAGGCATAGTTCGTTTCCGCGATCTTTTGCAGCTCGAAAACTTTCGTATGAAGGAGGCGGTCTTTCGCGGATTTGATTTCCGCGTCGTCGAAATGCTGCTTATAGAAAACCTCATAATCAGGCGTGCGGATGCCCAGGCCGGCACCGGGCGGAAGGTTTTCCACCCCGTAATAGAGAGGCAGATAGACCGTCGTATCGGGCTTCCCGAGCGCCAGCCACACCGAGACGGAAATCGGCTCCGGAAGCTTTCCATCCAGAGAGGCGATGAAGGAATTGATCGTCGTGCTGGTACAGATACATCTGTATTTCGTCCTGTTCGGGGTGCCCTTTTTGTATCCGTCCGTATCGTCGTACTCCGTTCCTTCATAGTGATCCCGGAGGATATTCATCAGGGATTCCGCGGCGACCTTTTTCCCGGGCTTGAAGGAGAACGGATAGGCCTCGCTGATCTCCCATTTCTGTCCGCTGAGCCAGGTCAGCCCTCTCCACTGGCGCAAAGTATTCCGGTCAAAGACGAGGTCCGCGCCCAGCGGCCTGTGGAATGCCTTTTTGAAATCGAAGGGCCCGTCTTTTGTTTCGTCATACCAGCCGTTTTTCCGGGCATATTCCACGATGTCCTGACTCCCCATGAAATGGTCTGGGTCGTTCGGCCGGATTTCCCGGATCGTGTAATGATTAGGGATGACGGCCACCTCGTCATCGGGGACTCTTTCGGCGACCCAATGACGTCCTCGGATGACGGCCATCATCCAGGCCTCGTTTTTATCGGCGATCGAGTAGGCCCTTCCCGAGGCCGTATAACCGTATTTTTCGATCAGCTCGCCCGCGATTTTCACGGCATCTCGCGCGGATGTTGCCTTCTCGGCCAGGATTCTTCTGAGCATATAGCCGATGCCGCCATCTGTGAAATCGCCCTGGGTTTCTTTAGCCGAGCAGCTATCCGAAGTGATGACGACGCCGTGCTGGTTGATGAAGCTGTCCGCAAATTCCTGGGTCGTCGCTTCGATCCAGAGAAATTCGTTGGTTCGGCCGTCGGTCTCAAAATAGCCTCCCTTGCCGAGGCTGATTTTTTGCGGCGCGCCGTAATCGCGAGCTTGGATTTTTCGAAGGTTGACGATGATGTTGCCCGAATCGTCCTCGTTATGGCCGACGATGACCGAGCCGTCCACGCTCGCCTTCTTGCCGACGAGGATAGTGTAGCAGTGATCGCCCCGACCTTCCTCGGCCAAGGCTAACCAGCTCAGCGCGATGAAAAGAAAAAGGAGGATGAATATTTTTTTTCTCATGGATGGCCTCCGGTGGATTCTTATCATTATTACGGCGAATTCCTTTTCCTTCATTTTACTTCGCCCGGACTGCAAATTCCACTCCGGCAAAATTTCTTGCCCCAGACATGAATATTCGCAAATGATTCACCCCGTCAAAGCAGCGGCGAAACGATGGCGAATCGAAATAAAAAAACGTACGAAATTCAATGCCGGCTTAAGCGGAAGGCAGGTGTTTGCTACCCAAAGACGCGTTTAAGATTCTGAATTAGTGATATTTATCCCCCCTACCCCCCTTTTGTTAAAAAAGGGGGCCCCGTAATAGGTACGCGTCTTAAGTAAATATCTCTTCCGAAACGCCCTTAAGATATTGAATTACTGATATTAAACACCCCTACCCCTCTTGACCAATCAAGAGGGGCCTCGAATAAGGTAGGCGTTTCGGAGGCAGGTTGGCGGGGCCGGCGAGACTCGAACTCGCGACCTCCGGCGTGACAGGCCGGAGAGCATTAGCCCCCCTGTTCCCCTAATGAATTGAATCTGAATTACTTACGGGAACCTCGACGGCTCCGGGCTCTTTCATGTTCCGTCTGTGTTCCAAAATGGCTTGTTTTTCGGCGCTCTTTGCGGTCAGAAGATCAACGGCAAGCTTCTTTTGAAGCTGCCCAGGATGAGTGTATCGCTGAGTAACCGTTACGCTGAAATGCCCTAGCAGCTCCTTGACCGTGACAATATCAACCCCCCCCTCGATCAACCGCGTGGCAAAGGTATGTCTCAAGTCATGGAAGCGCAAATCATGGATCCCGACAGTCCGGCAGGCTTTCTTAAAGCTGTTCTTTAATTCCGTGAAGGGCCGTCCTGTTCTGGGATTAGGAAAAACAAGCTCTGATGAACCGCCCTGGGCCTTGATCCTGGCAAGCTCATGAAAGAGAGTGCCGTTAACGGGGATCGTTCTGTTTTGGCCGCCCTTGGTGTTTTCTGCCGTGACGAGCCTTCTTTCAAGGTCAACCTGCCTCCATCGAAGATTCAGTATTTCGCCCCTTCTCATGCCCGTATTGAGTGCCATGATGATGATCGGCTTGAGATGATCGGGGCATGCCGGGAGAAGCTTAGACTCCTCATCCGCTTTTAGGATCCGCTCTTTCTTAGTGCCTTTCTCGGAAAAGAGCTTGACCTTCACAATCGGGTTTTGTTCTGTGAGGTTCCAGTCAATCGCAAGGTTGAACATTTTCTTTAGGATCGTGAGTTCCCGGTTGATCGTGGATTTTGTCACCCCGGCTTCCAGTCTTTCGGCCCTGTATTGCTCAATTCGTTGCGGAGTAATGTCGTCTAGCTCAGCATCTTTAAAGTAGGGGTTCATATTGGCCTCAATTCTGTATTGGTCGTCTTTCCAGCTTTTCTTGTTCTGCTTGGCGTAATCCTCCAGATACATGGCCGATAGTTCCTTGAAGGTCGTCTTTTCCCTTTGCCTTTTAAGCCCGTACTCTGCATCAAACTCTTTCCTTACGGCTTCCTGTAGGGCAAGGACGGCCTCCCATTGCGTAGCGGCTAGGGGAACAAGCTCTTTGATTCGCTTGCCGGAGCGATCCCGATAGTCTAGATACCATCGAATATTCCCGCCTTTGGTTTTCCTTGGATAAACAGCGCCTAGCGCCAATCTTAAGCGAGCCTCAGATTTGGCTTTCGCCATCTCGCTTCTTATACCTCCTTGCTGAGAAGGTATAGCATGAAGGGGAGAAGCAAGCAAGTAGGGGTCAAGATTAGCTGGCTTATGGGTCCCGCCTTTTAGCCATTCATTCAAGTCGTCCATTTTGAATCTCAACCCCAAGCCTGCTTTTCGGATGAATGGGATCTGGCCTCTTTCGACGAGCCTATAGAGCGTGACCGGATGGCAGCCCAGTGCAAGGGCGAGTTCTCGGACGGTCAGGAGTCGATCCATGCTTCACGTGCTCTTAATTTTTCTCGCGTCTTTCCTTAAACGATCCGAAAACGACTTCCCCCTGGCCAGGTCCCTTCCCTGTCCCGCAGGTCGTTTTTCCTCGATTGCCCACGGAAACACTAGCTAGCTCGTCATTCCGAAGGAAATTCCGGCAATCCAGCCCCTGGCTGTGAAGTTCGGCGACAATCCTAGTGAAGGTCTGGAAGCCGCGTTCAATCCGGTCCCGATATCTCCTGGATGAAACATGACATCCACAGCGGTACTCCCAGAGCGAACAATCGAAAAGCGTACAGAACAGGACTTCTTTCCGATCGCCTGCCGCACAGTCCAAGCACTTTAGATAAATGGCCCGACCCTTTGTCATGCTCTCGCCGTCCTCAAAAGGGGATAGCCCCCTCCTCGGTTTTTTCCTTTTCTTCTCCCGGCAGTTCTTTCTCGTACTCCTCGACCGCCTTGTCGATCGCTTCTTTCAATTCGACAACCATTTCCCTCCTAAGGGTCAGGCCTTTTCGTGTCGGCTTCCAACCATCTTCGGCTTCGTAATACGCGCGAATACTGATGAGCCTACGGCCCTCGTAGGTAGTGAACGACGTGATGACCTTTTCCCCGGCGTTCTTTTGAAACTCGTGGATGACTTTATCTTCGCTCATTTCTTTCTCCTTTTCTTTGTCTTTGTCTTATATAAAAATAAATGAAGATGTCTGCGTACAACCAGGTTGAGAAATCATGGACAGTTCCATTGTTTGGAACGAATCGTTCCATTGTTTGGAACAGTTAAGGCCCAACAGTTCCATTGTTTGGAACAGTTGGCCGCTCTAACAGTTCCATTGTTTGGACGCCTTATATATGTTTCCTGTGTGTGTGTCATTCCTTTCCTTCGCCCTCTTAGTCTTCTCCCGACCCTCTCCTTACTTCGTCTTTCCCTAGCTGAGAGAGAAGGGGAAGAGGCGGCGGCCCGCCGAAAAACAATCCCTTTCCTACCCAACTTACCTTTCCCATTTTCTCTTCCCGATGAGGTTCCCGAGGTTATTTCTGGAGGAGGGCTTTTTTGCGTGGCCGAGCCGAATTGCCACCTTGCCTTCTTTATCAACAATCTGGCGGCTGATATCTATCCATCCCTCAGAGAGAGCATAAACTGAGGGCTTTCGAAGAAGGCCGCCCGCCTCGACAACCTTTGTGAATCCGTATTTGCAGAGTTCGGCCATCCCGTTGCAAAAGCTGGTCCTACTCATTCGCCAACGGACTTCCGAATAGGGAAGTGTTAAATGAGAGTCGCCCCCCTGGGCTAATTTGAAACGCTTCCTCAATTCCAAATAAAGCCAGACTGCGCGATCGGAGAGTGCAGTCCATGCCGCCGTGTTCATCTGGTAGTGTTCCAGCATAATGTAGGGAGGCACGTGTTCAGACTTCGGCCTGCCCATCTCAATCTCCCGGTAACATGGCTGCCTCGTGGATGTGGTTTGGTGTTCCAGTGAAGCCAGGTTCTAAGCGCTTCACGGCCGTCCTCCCTCCCGGAGCTCCGCGACGATCTGCTTGAAGTCCCTCAGTGCGTTTTTATAGTCTTGCACCTTGACCAAGGAATTATTGAAGTATGCCTGGATCAATTTGGAGATATCATTCCGGCTTTCAAATATGAAAGTTACTTTTCGACCGTCCGTCTCTGCCCGAAGAAAGACGAGGCCCTGACATCGTAAAAACGAAGCCAAGTATAAGTCCGTGACGCGATAAGGCGGGGGATTACTTTTAGAGAGATCCTCGGGTTTGTTTTCCATTGGTTTTTCCTCGGTTAAATTTTTTGTCGATCATGTTGTTTTTGGCTCGGATGGATCCATCGTCCGGGAACAAATCAGCAACGCGAACCCTGAGAGCTTTGGCCAGTCGGCGCTTTACATCGAAGCTAGGATCCCAAAAATTCCTTTCAATAAACCCGATGCTCGACGGCCAAATTTTGGTCATTCCGAAAAGCTGGGCCTGGCTGATCCCTTTCGCCTTCCTGATCTCTCGTAAACGGTTCACGCTTTCTCCTTTCCGTTTTTTAAGTTCGCGGTATTTCTTGACTCCGTAAGTATTGTAATCATAAAATAGAGTTGAAGGCTTAACTGAAAAAAGTGCCACAGCGATAAAGCGATGAACACCACGGGAAAGAAAAGCCGGAAATGGAAAGGGATGTCTCCTCGACTTTTAAGGCTGCATAAAGAATTTGAACCGTTTAAGAAACCTGACGGATCGGGTTGGGATTTAGATAGAGCCCTTGAAGAGAGTCCGGCCTGCAGCAACCTATACAATAAATTTTTAGAATCGAGAGACGGTAATTATCCTCAAGAGACGTGGAGATTTATCGGCCTTCTTCATAACGTTGATAGAGACATCAAGAAGGGACATCTTCGAGTCCTTGAGCCTGAGAATTATCGACGGGGATACATAAGTAAAAAAGTCGTCTTCGGGAATGTGTCGGGCTTCAACGCCCTATTCGATGAAGTGAGGGGCTTAATTGAAAGTGGGGAAAAATACGAAGACCATAAACGGGAATTGTGGGGAAAATATCATAGCCGGTTCAACTTGAAATCTCTTTTGGCAATAAAAGAGGTTTGGGACTGGATCGCTGAGGACTACAAAAGCATGACCGAAGACGAGAGGCGATTATTAAAAGAGGCACGAGCGGTGCAAAAGGCCCGGGAAAAGCTTGGCACGTGTATTATTGACCTTCCCCCGAATTGGGGACCTTTCGGTTAAGAAATTAACTTCCCGCACTCATCACAACGACAGGGATCGTCTTCCGGTCCGTCCCGTTCTTCCTCTTTAGCCCCGAGATCCCAATCCGGCACTTCGGCGTCTTTCAATTCTTCTTCCGCGCAATCACAGCAGAGGACCCGGCCTATATCATGGTCATAGACGAAAGCAACCGTCTGGCTGCCTTCCCATCGGACAAACTGCCAATGCGGGGGGTCGACGGGCCTGGAGAGGCCGTAGATAATTTTCATTGAGAACTTCTTTGAAAAATTCGAGAGGCCCGAGTCCTACTTCTTGGCCCCGGCCTTCTTGTCCTCGGTCTTCTTCGCCTTGATGAACGGCTGCCGGAAGAGCTCGGCGATGGCGTCCTCTGAAACATAAATCCGGTTTCCCATTTTCTGACCAGCCAGCTTTCTCGATTTGAGATAGCGCGAGATCGTCCGCGGATTAAGTTTGAATTTCCTGGCGATCTCCTCAGTCGTGAAAATGCGAGTCTTTCCGATCGTAATCATTTCGTTCTCCTTTGCATCATCCTTTTTCCATTTCCGATATTATCCGTTTGCGGAAATAGACCTCAAAAATCAATGAACCGTTCCGCTCCCTTCTCAAGCCGCTCGAGGTTGTGAGCGTAGATTTCGGTCGTTTCAATCGAGCTGTGGCGCAGCGCGTCCCGAACCTGGATGAGCGGAGCCCCGACGCGAAGGCTAAGAGTCGCAAAAGAATGACGGAGCGAATGAGCCGTCAGCTTGTCGCTTTCAATGTTGATCTTCCGTAAGGCGGCTTTGACAATTCCCCGGATCGTCCGGGTCGTGAGCCGTTCGCCTTCGTTCCGGTCGCTGATCGAAGTAAAGAGCGGATCCCCAGGATCAGCCTTTCCTCGGGCCTTCCAATAAGCCAGGATCGGATTCAGGGCCTTTTCGGTGAGGATCACAAAGGCGTCCTTCGAGTCCCGGCCCTTGCCCTGGACAAAGAGAAGGGCCTCTCCGCCCTCTTGCCACACGTCCCCCACGTTCGCCCTGACCACCTCGATTGTCCTGAGCCCGGTCCGCACCATGAGATTTACCATGGCGAAGTCGCGCTTTCCCCGCAAGCTCGAGGTGTCGATCTGCGCGAGTAGGTCCTTGACCTGAGAGACCGTCAGGGATTCTCTCATGTGGCCTTTCGGCTGCTGAATCCCCTTGATTCCTTTCGCCACGTCTGGATATTTCCTCATCCCTTCCAGATAGGCGAAGAACCTCTTGACCGCCGTCAAGTAACTGTTGGCCGTGTTCGCTGCAAGCCCGAGCTCGATCAGGTACTTTTTGAACCTGAGAATCGTCTCCCGGTCCGGCTGCGTGGTGCCCTCCGCGCTGAGCCAGGAAACGAACCTTTCCAGGCCGGTCTTATAAGCCAGCTTGGAAACCTCCCGGATGTCCTGAGCGTTCAGGAATGATTCGACAAGCTCAGGGATCGGCAGGACCCGGCTGACCTCTTCCGGCTGCCGTTTCGTCAGTTCGTCCATGGAACACCTCCAATAAGAAGATAAGGCCCGGATGTCCATTTGTCAATAGCCCCCCCTATTTTGTACTTTAGCCGTAATAAAGCAAAACAAAAGAAAATCAGAATAAACCCTTGACCAGAAGGCCCAAGGTCCGCCTGAGCATCCCTAGGCTCCTCGATCTCCCGCCTGCCGTGATCCTCATGAGACATCTCGCCGATCGTTGAAACCTTGTCCTTCCAGGTCCCGGCTGGACGTGGAGGCCCATGGGGACGCGCCCAAGTCTGGTGGCCCAAGGGGGGATGAGGAGTCTGAACGTCCCTTGACCTGTCGCCCAACGATCCCTTCTTTCACCTGTTGGCACACACCCGGGGGGATCATCGGAAAACGATCCCTTCTTCCTACCCCCTCGGTGTAAATTCTCTTTAACGGTTAATTGGAAAACAATCCCTTCCCGAAATAGCTTTCCCCTGTTCCTGGATCTCCGTCTATTGCCCATTCTTCGCGTGAATCCCCGCCTGTGAATTATTGAAAGGGAATTATGCCTTTTTTAACTTGCGGCATCGAAGAATCTTTATGAAGTAATCGTGCCGAATATGGCTGGTATACCTGCCATCTTTGGGTGTGTACATTGCGTAAAAACGTAGGGCAAAGAAAAATTTGGCAACAGATATCAAATATTACTAATTGAGAGGAACGCCCAAGTTATTCGCGAGTTCATGAATAAGATTGCCAATATTGAAAAGATCCATAACCCCAACCACTCCGCCACAGCTGCTACATTGAATAAACATGAGTATGAAATTTGAATCACTTGGAGTAACTTCTTTTGTTTCAAATCGAGTACTACCACACTTTATACAAGTTGATTGAGCCATTATTCTACCTCCTTTGGTGACTTGTCTTTTTTATACTCCAAAGAGCATGATGAAAGCAAATCCAAAAAGAGAGGAAACTTTGCGCATAAACCAAATCGGAACGACCAAGATCTCCCCCCAGGCCATACTCCCCACGGAACCCCGTTTCTTGCTTTGGATTTGCGACGACGTTGACTTGAGACGGGCTTTTATCGTGCTTCGCGTGTACGAGGACGCGGGATCCTCCAGCGAAATCGGTTTCTCTCAGGGAGAGAGACCTGTGAAAGAGACGGCAAAGGGCTAAGTCGCACGTGGTCAACTAAGGGGGATTGCACTTTGAGGCATGGTCACTTGTGGAATGGCAGGGAAAGAGAATTGTCGGAAAAGGGAATGACGGAGAAAACAGGAATAAATCTATTGCCCGAGTGTTCAAATACTGAACACTTTTCGGGATGAGTGAAAGACCCTCGAGACCCGCTTCCCCCCTTATATTGCTGTGGATCGCCTAAAAACCCGGCCCTTCTCCGCTTGGGGGGAAATATACTCCTGGACATCGCCCCCCTGGGCGGTTCTTTGACTTGGGCTCCCATTTGTGCTACAAAATCAGGCGGGGAACAAAAATGGAAAACACGCTTTATTATGGGGACAACCTCGACATCCTGAAACGGTATATCAAAGACGAAACTATCGACCTGGTTTATCTCGACCCTCCCTTTAAGAGCAGCCAGAACTACAACATCCTTTTCAAAGAGCAGAATGGATCTCGGGCCGCAAGCCAGATTCGAGCCTTTGAGGACACCTGGACCTGGAGCCAGGAGGACGAGTCTATCTATGCGGAGCTGGTGACAAAGGGCGGAAAGGTCGCGGATGTCATGCAAGCTTTCCGGGCCTTTCTCAGTCCGTGTGATATGCTGGCCTACCTGGTCATGATGGCGCCGCGGCTGGCCGAGCTCCGGCGAGTAATGAAGCCGACTGCCTCAATCTATCTTCACTGCGATCCGGCGGCGAGTCACTATTTGAAGATGCTGATGGACGCGGCATTCGAACCGGGGTCATATAGAACAGAGATCATCTGGCGAAGGGGAAGCGGATTTAAAAGAGCGTCAGCAAAGAGGTTCCCGCACAAGCATGACACGATCTTTTTCTATTGTCGGGACGAATCCCATCTGGTGTTCCACCCCCAGTACAAGCCGCATAAGGCTGAGTATATCAAGCGATTCAAGAGGGATGCAGAAGGACGATTGTACAGAGACGACGTTAACCCGACTGGCGGAGGTCGTCGGATCATTTACCTAGATGCAGTAGAAGGCGACCTGATCGACTCCATTTGGGATGACATAAATCCGCTAAATCCAGTCTCGGCAGAACGCCTGGGCTATCCAACACAGAAACCGGAGGCGCTCCTTGAACGGATCATCCAGGCAAGCAGTAACGAGGGGGACCTCGTCCTCGATCCCTTCTGTGGCTGTGGTACTACGATCGCAGCAGCCCAAAAGCTCAAAAGATGGTGGATTGGAATTGATATCACACACCTTGCGATTACACTGATAAAGAAGCGGATAAGCGACACCTTCGGAAATCTGGCTCTATTCAAGGTGATCGGAGAGCCCGTCAGTGTACCGGATGCTCGAGCCCTGGCGGAGTCTGAGCCATATCAATTCCAGTGGTGGGCGCTTGGACTTGTGGACGCGCGGCCAGTAGAGGGAAAGAAGGGGGCAGACAAAGGGATCGATGGAAAGATCATATTTCAGGGTGACGCTCCCGGGGTATTCGAGACCGTCATCATTTCAGTGAAGGCTGGCAACCTAACCCCTAATCAGGTCAGGGATCTCCGCGGCGTCGTCGATCGAGAGAAGGCTGCTATAGGCGTGCTTATCTCTATGGAAGACCCGACGAAGCCGATGCAAACCGAAGCTATTACGGCCGGATTCTATGAGTCGAAGACCTGGGGGAAGAAGTATCCGAAGATCCAACTTCTGACCGTCGCCGAGCTTCTAGCGGGGAAAAAGATTGATATGCCTCCGATCAGACAGGTCGGGGCGACATTTAAGAAGGCAGGAAAATATAAAGGCAAAGAGCCAGATCAACTTAAAATCAAAGGATAATAAAAAAGTTATTAGAAATTATTATGCCCAATAAAATAAAATTAGTTCCTTCTGGATATTTTGCATCTCGGCGTATTTTATACGATCTAAAAAGTTTTAGAGATTTAATACTGCATTATATTCCCTTTGTTGGATACGAGGAGCAAGCTTCTCGACCACTTGAAGAAATATTACCTGGAGATGTAAAAAGCACAAGCGAAAAACATAGAACTTTAAAACAAAAGATTAACGAACTAATTCCAATAGTTAGGATGCATTTTACTAACGCAGGCATTGAAAGGGAAATTAGTGTTAGGCTTCCTGAACCAGGGGGTAAAAAGGAAAGACGTGAATATGATCTAATTTCGCACTTTTTCGAGTTGCCCCATGATCCATCAGCAACTTATTATGAGATGCTCTTAAGCGTAATTGATAGAGCAATAGGATTTTATGAGCAAATAAAACGAGCTGTTTTTAGAGATCTATTTAATCCTATCTTTTGGGTAGCATGCATTTTTCGCATTCCGCTGCTGATTATCCAGAAAATGGGCATGGTATCAACTAAAGAGGCAGCAAGTCAGATATTCAAAATTTATATCTGGATGATTCGTATCCTGGTAGGATTTATTTTGATTTTCATAGCAACAAAATTAGGAATATCAATAAATTGGGCAAAGATTATAAACTTAATTAAGTAAAGATTGAAAATATATTCTGAAAGTTTTGCAATTTGTGAGGCATGGGGACCCGAAGGCCCCCGGATCGATATGACGCTCTTCGCGATTGATCGCCTCATAACAAGAGACGTTCGGAAGAGTAAATATTCTCAAAGGGGGTCGTTATATTCATAACGTCAAAAAGAAAAGTGAAAGGATAGAAAAATGCAGATTCATTCTGATACATTCAATATGACATTGCAAAATATACCCTTCATTAACCTTCGCAATGAATTCGCTAGATATTATCATTCGATCAAAAATAAAAGCCTTATTTCTCAGTTTAATAAATTTGAAAAACCCATCAATACTCCATACATGATCTGGAAAGGGATGGATGACGACCTTGTATCAATAATTTGCCAACGAGTGATATTGGGAATTGAATCTTATTTACCTGGCGCCGTCTATTTTGAGCTGATATTGAGGGGGGCGCCCAAGGAAAAAATTATTCTAACAAGGAATCCTTTTGACCTAGGAGGCAGAGGAACCGTAGATAATTATTATCATAAGCTACCCGCCCTAATTGACGAAAAGCATAGTCTGAAATTATTCAATAAGGAACTCTATGAGAAAGTGAAAATCTTTTATAGAGAGATTCGGAATCCCTTATTTCATGGCTATAACATTTCAGGCAATCTGGCCTCTGGAATACAATCCATTTTTGATTTTTTAGCCAAAATCTATGCTTGGATAGATAGCTGGTTCGATATAAAGAAGCTCTTTCAGAAAAGCTAACGTGCTCAAGGATTAACTTGAGTTAACTCTCGCTGTCTGATTAAGTATTGCTCAGGCTAATTTAAGCCATAAATCGAAAGCCTCCATAAAATTCTTCTCGCTAATATCCAATTCTCCAACTTTAAGCTTCTCTTTTAACTCGTCAATTTTAGTATTTATTTCGTTTTTATACATGTCCCAAAATATTTGCGTTTCTTTCTTTAAATCATAATCTTTTTCAATTTCTAATCCTTTAATATTCTTCCAGTAACCTCCTTCATTTTCATCCTGTAAATTCTGTATTTCTTGTTCTATAAAAGCACTAACCTCTTCTTTGCTAAACATCCTATAGGCGATGCTCTTAGCTTTTCTAAAAGCATCTACCTCCGTTGGAATCATCCTGTATATATCGTTTGTAAACCTTTCTCCGATCATGAAATAGGCCTTAACCACAGCAATTATATAAAAAACATCTGAATGTTCTAAATATTGAAGAATATGCTGTATTTCGTGGGCTACAGTAAAGACCTTAAAGATCAGGCTATCGCTTTCTCGAACTACTCTTCGTACATAAACTATGAATTTAAAGTCTCCAAAATTAGGGATCTCATACGTTGCTGCCGTACTATTTATAAAAACATCATAGCCCGGATAATCTTTTATAATCAGTCGGCCCCAACTTTGAATATAAGAAAGGCTCCTCCAATCCAAATAGAAGAGAATATTTTGGCTATTTAAAATAATTGATGCACCCCCAAAATTCTTTATAGTCGAATCACTCTTGTCCAAAACAAGTTTTAGATAAGCTCCGACCGGGGTACAATAAAGTTGTCTGAAAACTTTACCCGAGGAGGTCGGAGCACGGACATGAACAAATATAGCAGCATTTTTAGCCAATTGCTATCCCTTTTCCCTCGTCTGGAGTTTGAACGGCTCGTCCGACAAACCGGCACCGAATATGCCGCCAAAGGTTTTTCCAGTTGGGGACATTATGTGGCCATGCTTTTCTGCCAACTGGGACAAGCCCATTCTCTGCGGGAGATTTGTAATGGCTTGGCCAGTTGTTTCGGGAAGCTCCGGCATTTAGGGATCAGCCGAGGCCCGAAACGATCGACCTTGGCCTATGCCAATGAACACCGGTCGTGGGAGTTGTTCCAGAAGGTTTTCTATGCGCTGTTGAGCCGATGCCGGGGGGAGTTTTTGGGGAAGACGAAGTTTCGGTTCAAGAACAAGCTCCTGAGTTTTGACGCGACGGTGATCGAGCTGTGTGCGAGTCTTTTTGACTGGGCGAAGTTTCGGCGGACCAAGGGGGCGGTGAAACTTCATTTGCTTTTGGATCACGAAGGGTATCTTCCTCAGTATGCGCATATCACGGAAGGGAAGGTTCACGAGGTGAATATCCTCAAAAAGCTTCGTTTCTCCCCTGGGGCCATTGTGGTCTTCGACCGCGGGTTGGTGGATTATAAGCTTTTTGGCGAGTGGACAGCGGAGGGGGTGTATTTTGTGACACGGCTGAAAGAGAACGCCACCTACCGGGTCATCAAAAGGCTTGCGGTGCCTGAGAATCGGAATATCCTCAAGGATGAGATCATTCGTCTCACGGGAATCAAGGCTCGGCAATACTGTTCTTGTCGGTTACGAAGGATCGAGGTTTTAGACAAAGAAAAGGGGGAGGTGATTGTCCTTTTGACGAATCATCTGGAATTCGGGGCGACGACGATCTCCTCGACATACAAAGACAGATGGCAGATCGAGATCTTTTTTAAGATCTTGAAACAGAACCTGCGGGTCAAGACGTTTGTGGGGACCACGGCCAACGCCCTCAAGATTCAGATTTGGACAGCATTGATCGCCATCCTGCTTTTGAAGTATCTGAAAATCCGATCTCGCTATAACTGGTCCTTGAGTAATCTGGTAGCACTGCTCCGCCTCAATCTATTTTCCTACAGGGACTTATGGGAATGGATTGATCGACCGATAGAGCCGCCGCCTGTGATACAGGAAGCTGAGCAATTAGCGTTGAGCCTTGTTTAATTGGACAGCATATGATTAAAAAAAATGACAACCTGGTTTTGAGATGGCGGAAAATCTTGTCCAACATGCCTATAGAGGCGTGGATTTTTCTATGATTTCAGGTTATTTTGGACAGCAGTGTAGTCGAATATATAATTTCTTTATTCATTTCGTCTTTTTTGCCAATTGTATCCCCCGGCCCGTGTGAAGGGGAAGGGAAAATCAATGTACTCATTTTCCTATTTATTTTTCCCTTTCGAGAAATTGGCCCTTATTTCTTCGTCTATCCTATTGAGGCGCTTATCCGGCTTTGCCGTCATTTAATGCTTGGGAGGCCATGAGCTTAGGGCGTCGGCCTCCGCCCGCCTCAATTCTTGTTTCCCTTTGTTTTAACTTCGCGTTTTTGAGATGCGCCGTTTAGTTTTTTCTCCGAGGTACGGCTCGAATCTGCTTATGAGGCTGCAGTGAGCGTCCTGCAAGTCATCGATACATTCGTTCATTAGGTCTGTAGCAGATTTGAAAAAGTCCGGATTATTGGCGATAAAATCCTGAGCATCGGACTCACTCCAACCCTGCTTCTCGATATGTCGATCGATACCTTCCTTTTGATTGAACCACTCCGCCGCATTACATTTGATCTCTGACAACCAATCATTGACATCCCGTGGAAACAGAAAATCAGCTTCAGCTATCGCATCATTAAGCTTTTCGTACCTATCTTGCGAAATCTGCCTAGTGCCATCGACCTCTACCAGAAACCTCTTGACCTTCTTATAAACGAGCAGGCGCGCTGCTCTTGCCTCGCGGTTCTCGCGTTCGCGATTCGTGCGGTACTGCTGGTACGCAATATACACAGCGATCAGTCCCGTTAAAGAGGTTGTTACCGTTAGCAGGATTTCAACACTGACGTCCATGGGATTTTCTCCATATGTTACATAACCCTTGAATTAAGCGGCCGCTTTTATCCATCATATCGTTCATCGGGAAGCCATGCCTTTGGGCCTCTGGCTTCCCCCGCGCCTCAATTATGCCTCTTTCTTAGTTTTGACTTTGTCTAATACTGACCTAACTAAATTCCGATATTTAGGAATAATTCTATATTTATCTTTTATTTGCCCTTCCGAGCCACCCGATTCAAATTCTACAACTTGCCTAAGATGTGGGTTAGACCTTTTCGTTAAAAATTGCGAAATATTGCTCAAATATCTCCCCGTTTGACCGATATCATCTCCAACGCCTTTTTCAAACAGCTTGGTTTTTACTTCCTCTCTATTGAATGTTCTGTCCTCAGAAGAGACTATTTCCAGAAATGCTATCGCTCTCGGCGTAAGGTCGGAAGGTCTTTGCAGAGTAATGAAGAGCTTTTTCTCTAATTCGTCATCGGGTAAATCGCTTTTTTCTAACGAGAACGAACTTCTTGGCCTTAGCCTTGCCTCTTGCTGTTTTGTTTCCTTTTTCTCTATATAAGCTTTAGCCTCGCGTAATGGAATAATCAAATCGGGATTTATAAATAGTTTATTGTCCTGGTCAAGATATAATTCTAGTCTCATACATTCAATGTCCACACCATAATCCCGAAGCCATTGAACAGCTGAAATTACATCCTGATGAAACTCTTTGGATACCAAGATTATTCTTTGTTTCTTATTAAGCTTATCTATCTCCTCGTTGATGAACTCTTCTATTTTCAATTGAGCTTCATCTTCATTTGTCCGGATATATTGGGCATAATATTTGAATATTTCATCTGGCAAAAAGGTTTCACATTGTGAAGCATAAGTAACAGCTTGCCATCCAACATTAGCTCCAGAATCGTCTTTTTTTAATTCGATTATTACTAGATTAGCATCTTTATCTATAGCCAACAAATCTAATCTTCTCCCTGATGGGAGAGGAAGCTCTTTAAAAATAATTAAAAGGTCTTCTCCTAATATTTCAGGGGTCTTTTCAATCCACTCTTCAATATCATATCTTTCTTTCAAGTTAAGCTTGCTAAATCGTGCTGGAGCAAGTTTTATTAATTTTTTATTCTCGATATCGACTTTATACATCTAAACTGCCCTCCTTTTTATAAAAAACGCTTCAATTACTTTTTGACTTTCTGAACCCATGCCTTAGTTCCTCTGGCTTCCCCGCGCCTCTTTTTTCTTAACATTTCCCCAAATTTATATTCTGCGTTTCGATAATGCCAAAAATTATGGTTGCTCTTACGTCAATTCGGATATCTCGCTAGGGCCTAGTTTATTTATAGAGAACATAATTTTTTCAGCATATTAATTTTTTTGTTTGGCACCGTGTTTTTTAATTCATGTTCCCAAAATCGCGCCACTATCCATCCTCGTTTCCTTAAAACACTTGTCACTTTTTCGTCCCGGCCCTTATTGCGATGTATTTTATTGTTCCAATATTCTTCGTTTGATTTCGGCATTCTGCAATGTTTGGGGCAGCCATGCCAGAAACACCCATCTATAAAGATGGCTATTCTATGCTTGGGAAATACAAAATCAGGATTTCCCGCTAAGGGATACTTCCTTCTCCATCCCTTGATATCGGCTTTTTTCAGAATCGAAATAAAATGAATCTCTGTGGATTTATTCCCCCCTGACTTTACGCTCGCCATTATGCGCGAGCGTTCAATCTTTGAAATAGTATCCATTCATTTTATGACTTGAACCCAGGATTCGTTAAAATCCATTGCTTTCAAAATACTGCTACGATCCAAATTAGGCGGTTTTCTTATCCGGATTGCAAGTCTGTCCTTGGGCACATTTTCTATGATTGTAAACTGTGAGCCATGGGGTTGCCATGTAAAAATATGCTGGTTGCTTGATTTCTCTAGACCCTCCAAATTCTTACGTTCATTCCATTTCCAAAAGTAATTTTCCGAGGGATACATTATGGTTTCAAACTCGAAAACTGCAAGTTCAAGAAGGTCGGGCGATTTAATCAAAACTACCGAACGCGCATGCCTGAATTTGTTTCGAACCGCCGAAACCCGTCCATTCCAAATCGCCAATACTTTATCGCCAAGTTCATTTGGGTCAATTTCGCTTACTTCACTATCGCCAAAGGAATAAACCGGAGAATTGCGTCCCGATATCAGCCGGATAGTGTCCGCGCTTGAGGGCTTTGCGTTCTTTACAGTCTTTGCGCCCCATGCCGTTTGCTCTTTCACGATATCATCAAGCCCGACATTTGAAGGTTTCCATTCCGCGTCAATTACCCGGGCAAATATTTCTTCCCAATCTTCCCCCTCTAAACGCGGAATCCCTCTTGTGGCTAATAAATAAACCACTTCTCTTCCCAGATTTACGGGAAATCCGCTTGGGAATTTATTAAGCGGATAAGGGGGCTTATATTTTTCTGCGGTTCGCAATAACGGTTCTTTTTTCATGTTTCCGCTTCAACGTTTGAAGCATATCTTTCCTGTGTCTGCGTTGGCTCTAGAGTGCATTGATAATATTTATGACGCCATTCAATTGCTATAATTAGGCTTTTAATGATCTCTTCCGCAACGGGGACGGGCAGGCTATTACCCGCTTGTTTGCGAGTTTGACTATAATCGCTTACTATCCTAAAAGTATCTGGGAAACCCTGCAATCTAAGCATTTCGCGCATGGTTAATCTGCGTTTGCCATTGACAAGAAGATAATTATAAGACGCGCCAGCGCGCAAGGCGCAGGAAAAGGGATATGCGCTTATATGGCCCGCTTTATTTTCATGCCAAATTGTAGGATTTTTCGTCGGTTTATGTTTTCTTAATCTATTTTTTTTAATATATTCTGAAGCGTAATATTTTTTTGGGACGTTCCTTTCCAAAATAGAAGATAACGGGATCATGGGCATCCCGCCCTTCGGCCATTCGAACACAACTTGCTTACGAGTGCCCACAAAATAGATTCTTTCTCTTTTTTGTGGCAACCCGAAATCTAGAGCATTTAGAATGTGGCAATCCGCATGATATCCAAGATATTTAAGGCTTTCCATAATCCTATCAAGCGTTCTGCCCCCGTTGTGCCCTTTTAACATTTTTACATTTTCAAGGACTAGCGCGGCTGGCTTTTTCGCTTCAAGAATGCGGGCTATATCAAAAAATAAGGTGCCCCTCGTATCATCTAGCCCCTTTCGATTTCCGATGATACTAAAAGGTTGGCACGGAAACCCAGCGAGAAGAATATCATGGTCCGGAATTGCGGCGGCATCAACTCTTGTAATGTCGCCTTCCGGCCTCTCTCCAAAATTCGCCTCATATACTTCTTGGCAAGCTCGGTCAATATCACAGGAAAAAACGCATTTTGTTTTTATGCCGGTCTTCCTAGCGGCATTCTCCATCGCTAATCGGAAACCGCCGATCCCACAAAACAAATCTACAAACCGGATCGCGTCCGCTTCCTTTCTAGTATTTGTTAGCATTTGACGTAAAGCATTTTGCTTATTCCAATTATTACCAATTTACAAAATAATTTCAATTGCCTTTTTTATTATTGCTTCTGCTTGTCCTAGCAGACCTCTCCCCGTGTTCCGCCCGTGTTCCAAAAATTGCTGAAATTCGCTTAAACTGGCTCAAAGGCGCTTAAAGGAAAACCTTGAAAAATCAGGGGAAACGTGGCGGGGCCGACGAGACTCGAACTCGCGACCTCCGGCGTGACAGGCCGGCGTTCTAACCAACTGAACTACGACCCCGCTTGAGGGCAGGAGCATTATAGCCAGCTCAACCAATTTTTTCAAGCCGCCAAAACCCGTCCCTTTAATTGAGCCGGGCGAGGGGCATGCCCCGAGCCTCTACATCACATCTTTTCTAAAGCGGCGATCCGCTCTTCGATCGGCGGATGCGTGCTGAAGAGCTTATTGACCGTGCCCTTGAGATCCTTGAGGGGATTGACGATATAGAGATGGGCCGTGGCTTTGTTGGCGGCCTCGAGAGGCTCAGTGTCCGCATCGAGCTTCCTCAGGGCCGAAGCGAGGCCCGGCGGATAGCGGGTAAGCATGGCGCCGCCGGCGTCGGCCAAGAATTCGCGCTTCCGCGAGATGGCCAGCCGGATGAGCTGGGAGATGATCGGAGAGAGAGCCGCTAGGATTAGCCCAACCACGATGAGGATCGCCCCGGCTCCGCCTTTGTCCCGGCCGCCTTTTCTCCGGCCGCCCCACAGAAAGCTCCGCAGGATCCAATCGCTCAAAAGGGCGATCACGCCGACCATGACGACCGTCAGCGTCTGGACAAGGACATCATAATTCTTGATGTGCGACATCTCATGAGAGATCACGCCTTCGAGCTCCGCCCGGTTCATCTTTTCCAGGAGCCCGGTGGTCACGCAGATCACGGAGTTCTTGGGGTTACGGCCGGTGGCAAAGGCGTTCGGCGCGGTGTCCTCGATGACATAGCAGCGAGGCGCGGGAATGCCCGCCGCAATCGCCAGCCCCTCGACGACATTGGTGAGGTATGGAAACTCTTCTTTGGTGGCCGGCCGGGCGCGGCTGATGGCCAGGACGATCTTGTCGCTGGCGTAATAGCCGGCGAATGCCGATATCGAGGCGATGATGAAAGCGAGGACAAGGCCGCCTGTGCCCATCCCGGCCAGCTGTTCAAACACCCAGGCTAACAAAAAAACGAAGAGGATGAAAAAGAAAACGAGCAGAAACGACTTCCGCTTGTTGCCGGCGATCTGTTCGTACATAAATTAAAAGCTGACCTTCACCGGCTCTTTGGCGGCCGGCTCTTCCAGCTCGAAATACTCCTTCTCTTTGAAGTTGAACGTTTTGGCGATGATGTTCGAGGGGAACACCTGCTGTTTCATGTTGAACTTCATGACGGTGTCGTTATAGAACTGACGGGCGTAGGCGATTTTCCCTTCCGTGCCCGCCAGCTCTTCCTGGAGCATCAAGAAATTCTGGTTGGCCTTGAGTTCAGGATAGTTCTCGGCTACGGCGAACAATGTCTTCAGGGCTCCGCTCAACTGGTTTTCTGCCTGGCCTTGGTCCTTGACCGTGCCGGCGTTGATGGCCTTGGCCCGGGCTTCCGTGACGTTCTGAAAGACTTCCCGCTCATGCTTGGCGTAGCCCTTGACCGTCTCCACCAGGTTGGGAATGAGGTCATACCGTCTCTTGAGCTGGACATCGACCTGGGCCCAGGAATTGTCGCACCTGTTTCTCAGGCTGATCAAACTGTTGTACATGCCGATGGCGATGATCAACAGCGCGCCGATGATCAGGATAAAAATTAGCAATGCTCCCATGGTTCACTCCTTCGATAAATTTCGGGTATCGTTCGACCGCTCTCCAGAGACAATGACTCCGAAGAGGGGTTTTTTTCTCAATCCAAATAAGCATAATGACAGCCTACAAAAAAATCAAGGGCAATCCACAAAACGCTTCGCTCATGGGGTCATTTTGCATTTGACAGAGGAAAAAGAGAATGTTATATTCTGCTGGCCATTGACGAGGAGAACGGTCTCATATTTTTATAAAAATCTAATAGGAGGTTAATCGAGTGGCTTCATTAAAAGAAAAGTTTGCCGCAAAAATGGTTCCCATGCGCGAGAGAGTCCAGAAGATTCTCAAAGAGCATGGGGAAATGAAAGTTGGCGACGTGAGCGTCGCCCAGGCCTACGGCGGCATGCGCAGCGTTAAGTGCATGGTCTGGGAAACGTCCGCTCTTGATCCTATCGAAGGCATCCGCTTCCGCGGCTTCACCATCCCCGAGCTCCGCGAAAAACTCCCCAAGGCGCCCGGAGGAGCCGAGCCCCTTCCCGAAGGCATCTTCTATCTCCTGTTGACCGGTGATCTCCCGATAGACGACGACGTCAAAGAAATCACCAAGGAATGGCAGAAACGCAGCGCCCTCCCCAAATACCTGCTCGACATCCTGAAATCCCTGCCCAAGGACATGCACCCGATGACCCAGTTCTCGCTGGGCGTCCTGGCCCTCCAGAAAGACTCGATCTTCCAGCAGAGATACAGAAAGGGCATGAGCAAGGTCGAGCACTGGGATCCGATGTACGAAGACGCCATGAACCTGCTGGCCAAGCTGCCCTTGATCGCCGGATTTATCTACCGCCGAAGCTACAAAGACGACAAGCAGATCCCCCCCGACATGGGCCTCGACTGGGGCGGAAACATGGCCCACATGATCGGCATCAAGGATGAAGCATTCAAAGAGTTGATGCGCCTCTATCTCGTCATCCACAGCGACCACGAAGGCGGAAACGTCTCCGCGCATACCTGCCACCTCGTCGGCTCCGCGCTGTCCGATGCGTATTATTCACTGTCCGCCGCCATGGACGGCCTGGCCGGCCCGCTCCATGGATTGGCAAACCAGGAAGTTCTGCGCTGGATCATGGACCTGATGAAAGCCCTGGGGGGCGTTCCCACGAAGGACCAGCTGGTGAAGTACATCTGGGACACTCTGAATTCCGGAAAAGTCATTCCCGGATACGGGCATGCCGTTCTCCGCAAGACCGACCCGAGATATGTCGCCCAGAGAGAATTCGCCCTCAAGCACCTGCCCAACGACGACATCTTCAAGGTCGTCAGCATGGTCTATGAAGTGGCCCCCGACATCCTAACCCAGCACGGCAAGACAAAGAACCCGTGGCCCAATGTCGACGCTCATTCCGGTTGTCTGCTCTATCACTACGGCGTCACCGAATACGACTTCTATACCGTGTTCTTTGGTGTTTCCCGTGCCATGGGCGTCCTGGCCCAATTGATTTGGAGCCGCGCTCTCGGACTTCCGATCGAGAGGCCCAAGAGCGTCACGACCGACTGGGTCGAAGCTCAGATCAAAGCGGCCGCGCAGCCGAAGTAAGAGAGATTTCTCTCGACCTTCGCTGATTGAGGAAACAAAAAGGACGGTCCCGTAAGGGGCCGTCCTTTTTTTATGGCCCGCGTCCTGTCGCCGACCAGCCCGATCATCCTCGCTGAAAAATTTGAGGTCAGGTTCTTGAATCTTTTAATACGGAATCTATCTTCAAATTTTCTTCAGCTGCGGTGGCTGGGGCGCCCCGGTCGGCGCCACCCGGGCCAAAGAATTACATTCTTGACAGGCGGAAGTATTTGAGCATTTTCCAGGAAATCGTTTGTTCCCTCTTGGTTACCCCACATTTCGGGCCAGGCGCCAGAGTTTGAGCATCTCCATGAAGTCGTTAGAAGCAAACGAGACCGAACGGGGACTCGTCCGAACCGCCCCCGGTATCCAGGACGCTTTCACGGCCATGGCCTCGTCCGTATAAACGACCTCCAGGTTGTAGGGTGGGTTCAGCCTGTAAGGTTTAAAATCCTTGAGCCTTTTCAAGGCGGCCGTTGTTTTTGTCCGGATGAGTTCCTGCGCTTTCACCGGGCTGAGCATAATCGCCGCCGTGGCAATCGCCTCCTTCACAATAACGGTTTCAATATCACCGAAAAGCTCCTTGGCTTGCTGAGCAATCGCCTGGTCTCCGGAAACCAAAACGACGGGCACGCCGAAATATCCGGCGATGGCGCCGTTGATGCCGGCTTCCGGCATCTTCTTGCCGTTGAGGGTGACGTCATAGATCGATAGGGTCATCGTATGCTTGAGGACGGCATCCGGCGTTCCAGCCCGGGCATGGTATCCGATGAAAATGACCGCATCAAAGCTCTTGTCGATGCCTTCCATCATGCTCAACGGGCCGTAGGTCCAATCTCGCAGCAGCCGGGCCTCCGGCCGCAGGAGGTCCGGCAGGATGTTGCGTCCACTGCCGTGCGAATCGCGGACAAGGATCTCCGTGGCGCCGGCCGCCAGCGCGCCTTCGATGGCAGCGTTGGCCTCCTGCGTCATGAGCTTCCGGAACAGGGGATAATCCGGCCCGCCTTGGCTCGTCTCATCCCAACTGATCACTCCACAGATCCCTTCCATGTCCACCGAGATGAAAACCTTCAAGCCTTTTGCCGCCGGCTGGGCCTGGGCGGAAATCCCCGCCATTAAAAAAACGAGCGAAAAAACAACAAATCCTTTTTTCATGAATCCTCCTCATCCAGATGAGCCCATCATAGGCGAGACCACAATCCAAGTCAATCGGCGGAATTTTGACATCCGTAGGCTCAATACGATAGGATTATTTTTCCCATTCATCAGTTCCGGATCATGGAGGAATTATGAAATACAAAATCGGACTCATCGGCTGCGGCACCGTCGGCCAGGGATTCTTGGACATCCTGGACAAAAAAGCCGGGGAACTCAAAAAGAAATTCGGCTTCGAAGCCAAGGTCGTGGCCATCAGTGACAAGCTCAAGGGATCCCTTCTCGTGCCGAAGGGCATCGACATCAAAAAAGTGCTCGGCCTGCTCGGCCAAGGAAAAAACCTCATCGATTACGCCCCAGCAAAGGCCCGACAAGGCGCCGCCCTGGATCCGCTGGAAATGATCAAGCGCTGCGAAGCGGACATCATCGCCGAGCTAACCTATACCGACATCAAAACGGCCGAGCCGGCCACAACCTACATCCAGAAGGCCTTGCAAAGCGGCAAGCATGTCGTGACGTCGAATAAAGGCCCGGCCGCCCTTCACTATCCGGAGCTCCGGGACTTGGCCAAGAAAAAGAAAGTCCATTTCCGGATCGAGGGCACGGTCATGAGCGGCACGCCCGTCTTCACTCTCTACGAAAGCGGCTTTGCCGGCAACACCGTAAAAGAGATCAAGGGCATCCTCAACGGCACCACCAATTTCATCCTGAGCAAGATGGAGATGGACAATATGGATTATCGAGAGGCGCTGGCCCTGGCCCAGAAATTGGGCTATGCCGAGGCCGACCCCACCGCCGATGTGGAAGGCTTTGACGCGCTGGCGAAAATCGTCATCCTCTCCAACGTCATCCTGGAAGGAAACGTCCGCTCCTCGGATGTGAAAAGAGAGGGCATTTCCGCGATCTCCCGAGACATGGTCCTGGCCGCCAAGCAAGAAGGCTTCCGGTATAAGCTAATCGCCGAGACAAAACGGGACGGGGCCAATATCACCGCCGGCGTTTCCCCTCAAAAGCTGCCCTTGTCCGACCCGCTGGCAGGCGTCATGGGCGCCCAGAACGCACTAACCTTCGACCTGGACCTCCTGGGCAAAGTCACCATCCAAGGGCCCGGCGCTGGGAAGACCGAAACAGGGCACGCCATCCTCCAGGATATGCTTGCCATTCACCGACATTTGAGCTAGACTGAAGTCTAGGAAATCGGGAATTCACGAAATCCTGTATCATGCGTTTTAGCGCGGCACAAGAGAAACGCGACCATCGGGTTGCGTTTTCTTCTTTAGTCTAAATCATGGCGAACTCAAAACAACAAACGCTATCCGACTTCTTTGCCGCGCCTGAATTCGTTGTCCTATTCTTTAAGCAATCTTGGAGGAGTCATGCCTGACAACAAAAAATACAGCCCGGGAGTCATGAAGTATGTGGAAGAGGCCAAGAAGCTCTTAGCCGAACGCGAGACTCATTTAGCCGATGTCAAGAAATGGAAATTCGACACGATCGCCGTCCACGGTCTATACTCCGTTGAGGAGGCGCTCAGCCGCAACCAGGGATCTGTGATCGAACCTCTCTACCTATCGGCCTCCCAGGCCTACCGGGATTCCGATGATCTCGAAGCCGCCCTGGCCTATCTTATTCCCACTTGGTGCTATACCAGAATCGCCAACCCGACGACCTATTATCTGGAGTGGGCTTTGGCGCTGCTTGAAGGCTACAAGACCGGGCACGATACATCCTGCCTCGTCACGGCCTCCGGGATGTCCGCCATTATGTCCACCACAGACCCATTCCTGGTCAAGCAAAAAGACGGCCCCGAAAAGATCAATTTTGTTTCCTGCGTCCAGGTCTACGGCGGAACGTTCCAACATTTCTCCGTCCGCAAAATGCGCGAGCGGGGCATCGAGGTCCGCTGGGTCCTCCATCCCGAGGACGTGAACGAATGGAAAGCGAAGATCGACGAGAACACCCGGTTTCTCTATATGGAAGCCCCCAGCAATCCCCGACAATCCTTTTGTGACGCCCAGGCCCTGGCCGATTTAGCTCATTCCTGGGAGATTCCTTTTATCTTTGACGCTACCTGCGCGACACCGGCCTTGATGCGGCCGATTACGTACGGCACGGATATTGTGATTCATTCCCTGACAAAATCTATCACATCCGGGGGCTTTGCCATCGGCGGTGCGCTGATCAGCCGCAAACCCATTGTGACAAAGATAAAGAACGACAACCCGCTGTTCAAGGAGAGCTTTGCGGAATATGTCAAATTCCTGCCCTACCGGGACAACGGCCCCGCGGCTTCGCCTGTAAACGCTATCTTTGCCCTAAATGATCTGCGAACTCTCCGCTCGAAAATGGACCTTGTCAGCCAGAACTGCCAGAAGGTCTCGGAATTTCTTCAAAAGCATCCCAAAGTCTATCAGGTCGATTATCTCGGCCTTCCCAGCTTTCGCTTTCACAATCTGGCTAAAAAATACATGAGGCTCGTCGACTCCGATAACGGGAAAGGCAACCAGGTCAATCGCTATGGGCATCTCATGAGCTTCCGGGTCGATGGCCCTCCGGAAAACGCCCGCAAGGCCTTTGACCATTTCAAGCTGATCTATCGGGCTACAGACCTGGGACGGATCAAGAGCGTTGCGACAATTCCGGCCATCTCCACCCACCAGCAGCAGGGCGAGGAAGCCCGGCGCATGGCCGACATTCCGCCCCAGCTTATTCGCCTGTGCGTCGGCGGCGAAGACCCGGACGACGTCATCGCCGACCTGGACCAGGCCCTAAAGGCCGTCTGAGTATCCGGGGTCAAAGCAAGTTGAATTTTAGCGCCCGATAGTCTAAAATCTTCTTCCATGGAAAAAATCCGGATTCTCGGGGATCACAACCTCACGCTCCGAGGCAAGGTGAAGATCAGCGGCTCGAAGAATGCCGTCCTTCCCGCGATCGCCGCCTCCCTCCTTACCGAGGACCAAGTCCGCCTGGAAAATATTCCCCTGGTGAAGGACGTTTTTTCCATGCTGACTTTGATGAAGGAGCTTGGATCGGATTACCAGGTCAAGAAAAATACCCTGACCATCCAGGTCAAAAAGGTTCTATCTGAAGAAGCCTCCTATGAGCTCGTCCGCGTCATGCGGGCCTCCATCCTGGTCTTGGGGCCGCTGCTGGCCCGTTACGGGAAGGCCGTCGTCGCCCTGCCCGGCGGCTGCGCCATCGGGTCCCGCCCGATCGACCTTCATATCGCAGGACTTCACAAGCTCGGGGCGTTGATCACGCTCGAGCACGGTTACATCAAGGCCGAAGCCGAAGAGCTGCGGGGGGCGGAGATTCAATTTGAAAAAAAGACCGTCACAGGCACCGAGAACCTGGTCATGGCCGCCTCGCTTGCCCACGGGGAAACTGTCCTCCGCAACTGCGCCCAGGAGCCGGAAGTCTCCAACCTCTGCGAACTCCTCGTCAAAATGGGCGCCGCGATCGAGGGCATCGGAGAAGAGGTGATCCGCATCAAGGGCGTCCGGGAGCTGGGGGGCGCCGTCCACGGGATCATCCCCGACCGGATCGAGGCCGGGACTTTTCTGGTCGCGGGCGCGTTGACCCGGGGGGATATCATTCTCACCGATATCGAGCCCGTTCATCTGGACACGATCATCGAAAAATTGCGGTACTCCGGGGCCGTCATTGAAACGCTCGAAGACGATACTCTGCAGGTCATCGGCAGTCCGGAGATCAGGCCCCAGGACGTCACCACGTCGCCCTACCCGGGCTTCCCGACGGATATGCAAGCGCAGTTCATGGTGCTGATGACCCAGGCTTCCGGTACATCCATCATCACCGAGACCATATTCGACAGGCGTTTTTCGCACGTCAACGAACTGCTGCGCCTGGGCGCGAACATCGAAGTTACGGGCGATAAGGCTCTGGTCAAAGGAAAGACGCCCCTGTCCGGCGCCGAAGTCATCGCCACTGACCTGAGGGCCTCCGCCTCGCTCATCCTGGCCGGGTTGATCGCCGGCGGCGAAACCCATGTCAACGAAGTCGAGCACATCGACCGCGGCTACGAGGCCATCGAAGAAAAGCTAAAAGGGCTAGGGGCCCGCATCGAGCGCATCAAAATATAAATTTCGGATAGGAAAGAGAGCGGCTATGGACAATTGTCTTTTTTGTAAGATCGCCGGTAAGAGCATCCCGTCGAAAATCGTTTACGAGGACCCAACCATTCTCGCCTTTGAAGATATCCATCCCAAGGCCCCGACCCACATTCTGATCATCCCCAAGGAACATTTCGCGTCTTTGAACGATGTCCCTGAAGACAAAAGCGGCCTCCTGGCGCACGTCCTGATCACAGCACGGCAGATCGCCCGGGACAAGGGGATTGCCCAATCCGGCTACCGCATCGTCCTGAATACGGCCAGGGATTCGGGGCAGGACGTGTTTCATATCCATTTTCACCTTCTCGGGGGGAGGAAAATGTCCTGGCCACCGGGATAAGCAGCGGGCAATGGCTTATCTCATCGATGGCAACAACTTCCTGGGATTTTCTTATCCGGGAGATCACAGGGATCCAGAAAATAAGCGGATCCTCATCCGCAAGCTGATGGCCTTCGAGCGGCAGACGCGCTCGCGGATCATCCTGGTCTTCGACGGCCGGCCGGTCGAGGACTTCCCTGACATGAGTTCGTTAAAAAACAAATTCGACATCGTTTACCCCGCGGAAGGGGACAAGGCGGACTCTATCATCAAAGACATCCTGTCCGGCCGCTCGGACTTGAGAAACATGTTCGTCGTGAGCTCCGACCGGGAGATCAAAACGTTCGCCGCCAAGAAAGGCGCCAAGGTCCTGACCTGTGAGGAGTTCCATGCGAAGCTCGGCAAAGTCCTCAGGGAGCGCAAAAACGCCCGGGAGATGGAAAAGAACGTGCGGCGGCCGACCGCTCTGGAAATCCACCTTTGGGAGGATGTTTTCAAAGGAAAAAAATGAATACCGTTTCCATTATCGGCACGGGGCGTCTGGGGACATCGCTGGCGTATGCCCTGAAAAAAAAGGGATATCCCGTTCAAACGCTCGCCGATAAAAGACTGGCGGCGGCAAAGGAAAGCCGAAAAATCGTGGGCCGCGGCCGAGCGACGTCTCGCTGGATCGAAGCAGCGGAAGGCGCCTCCCTGGTTTTTCTCTGCATTCCCGATTCGGAGATCGAACGGGCCGTCGCCAAGCTGGCCCAGAGTGGTCTGGATTGGCACGGGAAGTTCGTCTTTCACACCAGCGGGATCTTCTCCTCCAATGCCCTCGGGCTGCTCAGACGGCGGGGAGCCTTTACCGGATCGTTCCACCCCATCCAGTCATTTTCTTCAAAAAGGACGCCACCCGGCCGGTTCAAGAACATTTATTTTGGCGTCGAAGGAGACCCGCAAGCCCTGACCATCGCCAAAAAAATCGTCCGTCGGCTGGGCGGACGGCCGCTTCTCATCAGGCCGCAGGACAAGCCGCTCTATCACGCCGCCTGCAGCATGGCCTCCAACCTTTTTGTTCCCCTTTTCGACCTCTCCTGCGAGCTTCTACACGCCGCCGGAATCAAAGGCGGGAAAGCCGCTCATGTACTCTTTCCCCTGGTCGAAGGAACTTTACAAAATGTAAAACATTTTGACAGGGAAACGGCCCTGACCGGGCCCATCGCAAGGGGAGATGTGCCGGCCGTAAGACATCACCTGCGGGCGCTTCAAAAATATCCCACGGCTCTTCAAACCTATAAGGTTTTGGGAGGGTGGGCCTTGAGGCTGGCGGAAAAGAAAAAAACGCCCGCTTCAAAAATTAGGGCCTTGAAAATTCTGCTGGCAGGAAAATGACCTCTTCTTCGAGCTCGATCCCGAAGCGCTCCTTGACTCTGGTTTTCAGCTCTCCGGCAAGCGCCAGAATATCGCGAGCGGCGGCATTCCCGCGGTTGATCAGGAAATTGCAGTGGCCCGGATATACCGCCGCGCCTCCCACGCTGAGCTCCCGGGCCCCCACTTGCTCCAACAGGTACCCGGCCGCCACCTTAGCCCCATCCGGCCGGACGGGATTCTTAAAATAGCTGCCTGCATAAGCCGTCTCCCGGGGAGGATGTTTATGAGCCCGAACGGCCAAATTCTCCTCGATCCCGGCATTGATCGTGTCCTTGTCCGAGGCCTCCAGCCGGAATTGCGCGCTCAGCAGGACATCGCGCTTTATTTTGAGCTCAGAATGGCGGTAGCCAAACGAAAAATATTCCCGCGGAGCCCGGAACTCCCCGCCCTCCTTATCCATGAGAACGGCCTCTTCCAGGCATTCTCCGATGCTTCGGCCGAAGGCGCCCGCATTGCCGAACACAGCCCCGCCGACCGTGCCGGGAATGCCGGCCAGGAATTCAAGACCTGCCAGGCCCTGCTCGGCGGCGAACTTGACCAGGTCGTCGAGCGACGTTCCCGAAAAGGTTGTCAGGACAGGACCGGGAGAAATTCGGCCGGCCCCTCGGACAGAATTCTTGACGATGAGCCCGCGAAACCCCTCGTCGTCGAACAAGAGATTGAAGCCTCCGCCTACGACATAACAGGCGACGGAATGACGACGGGCAACAAGGAGCGCTGCTTTCAAGCCCTCGACAGACGCGGCCTCAAAAAAATAGTCTGTCGGGCCGCCGATCCGAAAATTCGAAAAATTCCGAAGCGGGACGGATTTCCGGACGGGCTGTCCGACCTCCTCCTCGAACAGGCGCGAAAAATCGGGCTTCATGGTGCTCACGAGCACTATTTTATTCCAATGCGGCGCTTTTTTCTATGCCCACTTGGCATAATATTTGCGGTAGAAAACCTTGGAGCGAACCCGCGACGAGAAAGGCATTTTCTCTGTAAATATAGCAATG
>Ga0315280_10000138_pt1 | contig 136067 bp, 102 predicted proteins | sample YL17G06_40_MG_FD_203697 | JGI IMG/M metagenome (GOLD analysis project Ga0315280, IMG submission 203697) | Sediment microbial communities from Yellowstone Lake, YNP, Wyoming, USA - YL17G06_40 | ecosystem: Environmental > Aquatic > Freshwater > Lake > Sediment | place: USA: Wyoming | collected... | reverse complement strand
CCTTCATGCTCCGTGCCGAAATAACACAACTCGCTGCACAACTTGAAGCTAGTTTCTAGCTGTCCAGAGCGGTTCCGTAATCAATTTCACTGTGGAGTCTAGACGAAGTGTGTGCTTGGGAAAATGACAGTTCGGGGGCTTAACTTGTCAACTGTGACGGGCCAACCACTCGTGCTCCTCTTGATGGACAAATGGGTAGCATCCGTAAACGCTTGCAGAGCGTCCATCCCGGAGGTGTCGGCGTGCCTGCTCGGACCAGAGACTCATCTAATAGGCTCATTGAATGCGGCGCGGTCCTGGGATAGTGGATTCAGGTTACATCTCCCTAATGCAAAAGCGCTAACTATGCACGCGGGGACAAATTTTCCTCTTGACAAGACAGGTTCAATGGTATAAAAAGCGGGCATTGCTGTAAGCGATTGCATGCTGTCGGGAGAGGGTTGGCAAGTAACCGGAACCTGCGGGGCGATCTAACAATTTAGTCCGGTCTGCAAAACGCTGTACCAAGGGACACACCTAGATGTCCAGGCACGCGGTGGGACAACGCGCCAAAACGGACCGAGAATGCCTCGTTGTCTCAAACCTAACCCAAAACCCCGTGTTTCGGACACGGGCCATTTCGCACTCTATGTTGTTAGGAGGAATACCATGGCACGCCGCAATCTGAGCCTGCTATTGTGGTTGATACTGAACTTAGCCTTTGCGGGCGTCCTTTTCGGACAAAGAGCTGACCGCGCTATCATCACGGGCGTGGTGAACGACCCCGCAGGGGCGGCGGTTCCCGACGCCACGGTGACAATTATCGATGAAGGTACGGGTGTGCAAACGGTCGTGGCTACGAGTGGGACCGGCAACTATAGCACCCCTCCTCTCGTGCTCGGCACCTACACAGTGAGGGTGGAGAAGACCGGATTCAAGACCTATGTGCGCTCGGGGATCCAGCTTATGGGTGGCCAGACGTATCGGCAGGACGCCACCCTCGACCTCGGCGCGATGACTACGACCGTCGAAGTGAAGGCGGCGAGTGAGATGATCAATGTTTCCTCGGCGGAGGTCTCCCACGACATCAATCAGAAGTACTATCAAGACCTCCCAGTGGTGATGGGGGCCGATATCCGCCTGGCAGAATCCTTGTTACACGCTCAGCCAGGGTATGTCCCCATGCAGCCGAATGGCGACGCCATGTTCCGCGGCAGCCAGTTCCACTCGCGAATCAACGGTGGCCAGGTCATGGCAACGGAAAACTGGATGGACGGGGCCGCTTTTGGTTATGCCAGGGGCCACCAGCAGACCCAAGAAAGCGCTGTCCCGTATGAGTCTGTTCGGGAAATGAAGGTCATCAGCAGCAGTTTCTCGGCGCAGTACGGGCACACCAGCGGCGCGTTCATTGAGTACGTCTCGAAGTCGGGCTCGAACGACTGGCACGGGAGCGTTTACGAGTACTTGGGGAATAGCGCTCTCAACGCGCGGCGGTTCTTCGAGTACAACAAGCGCGACGCGGTGACCGGTCAAGAGAAACCTGGTACAGCTATAGCGCCGAGCAAAAACAACGACTATGGCTTTGCTGCAGGTGGGCCGATCCGCAAGGATAAGACTTTCTTCTTCACGAATCTGGCCCTGTTCAAACTTCGGCAGATTGTCAGCGCCGGATACGTGAACACGGTTCCATTAGCCCCGTTCCGGCAGGGCGACTTTAGCATGTTGCTCGACACCACCAACCCGATCGGAACCGATGCTCTCGGTCGTCCCATTTATCAAGGAGAGATCTTCAACCCCGCTTCGACGCGGCTCGTGGGTGGCGTACCGGTTCGTGATGGCTACGGTTTTGACCCGACGGGACAACCTATCTCCGGGCAGGCTAACATTATCCCCGCTGATGATCCTCTCCGAAGCCAGATAGCTGCCAACTGGCTTGCGCTCCTTCCCATGCCCGACAGGCAGACGATTTCAAATAACACTTATGGAGGGTATGGAGACCCCAACCATATCATGGACATCTGGACCTGGCTGTTGCGGATTGACCATACTCTCACTCCCAATCTGAAAATGAGCACCACCTACTGGATGAACGAGCGACCCACGATACGGAAGTGCGGGGGTCCAGGGGGTTGCGAAGTTCCGACCGATCCCAGGAAAGACTCCGCGAAGAATGACAAGTATATTGGCGATGGTTTTGTTCAGCGGATTGCGAACAGGAACCTCCACCAACAATTCGATTGGGTCATCAAGCCCACTGTCTTCAACCACACAACCATCTCCTATGACCGCTGGTACATGGGTGGGTGGTCCATATCGGACGGAGTGGGTTGGCTCGACAAGCTTGGCATCACGGGCCTTCCGGCAAAAAATGGCGCTTACGGACCGCCCAAAATACGTTTTGCCGGCAACATCCCTTACAATTCCACCAACGATGGTATAGGGACGCCCTGGCAAAGGGGATTCGAGGCTGTTAACCGCTGGCAATTCGCGGACGACCTGACCTGGATCACCGGCAAGCACACGATCAAGGCGGGCTTCGAGTGGCGGTGGCACGAAATGAACCACTCCGGATGGTCTCGCGAGGTAGCCGGGCGGTGGAATTTCAACCGTCTGGAGACAGGTGGCTACGATGCGCTGGGCAATAACCTGTCGGCGACGGGCGATCCGATCGCGTCACTCCTTCTCGGCCAGGTGCATGACGCTAACTTCCCGATTCCTCTTGAGCACAGTATCTCGGAGAGGTACTGGTCGCCGTGGATCAACGACGAGATCAAGCTCACGAGCAAACTCACCCTCAACGTGGGTCTCCGATTCGATTACCAGACGCCCAGGACCGAGCGCCACAATCGCATGTCCACGTTTGATCCCACGCTGGGCAATCCCGCTGCGGGTGGAATCCCGGGGGCGATGCGCTTTGCCTCTGCGAGTGCGCGCAGCTTCGAGGAGCCCAAGGCGAACTCCTGGGGCCCCCGTCTGGGCTTCGCCTATCGGCTGACCGACAAGGACGTTATACGTGGCGGATATGGGATCTACTACTCCGGCGTCATGTATGACATGTGGATTAGCTCCCCAATAATCGGGTTCGAGACCAATCCCACCGCACCTAACCTGACGAACGGTCTCTACCCCGCTTTCTATTGGGGCGATGGGTTCCCGCAGCAGTACGTGGTATACCCGCCCACTATCACACCCGAGGTGGCCAACGGAACGTCGCCGATAGCAGTGAGCAAAGAGGGCGTGACCTTGCCGCGATACCAGAACTGGTCGCTGTCCTGGGAGCGGCAGTTGACGCCCAACCTATTGGTGGACATCTCGTACGTTGGCAACCACGCGACGCGTCTTGTCACTAACATGAGCGGCGCCGGGTGGCCGTTGCAGAATCAGAACAATCCAAGCGTATTGGCCCTGGGTGCCAAAGTGCTCGGAGCCGATATCAATTCTCCTGAAGCCCAGGCCGCCGGGATCAAGAAACCTTACCCAACCTTTGTAGGGAACGTAGCCCAGGCTCTGCGGCCGTTCCCGCAGTATCAGGGAATCAGTTGGCGGAACCTACAGGATGGGAGCAGTCATTACCACTCTTTGCAGGCGAAGCTGGACAAACGGTTCACAAACGGCCTGCAATTCCGCGTAGCTTACGTCTGGTCGAGGCTGATTGTCACCGGGGTGGCCGACAGCGGTAATGCCAACGACGTCCTGGGCGGCGGCCCCCAGAACCCCATTTGTACTCGCTCATGTGAACGGACAGTGAGTACGGATGATGTTCCTCACACGCTGATAACTACATACACGTACGAGCTGCCCTTCGGGCGAGGGAAGAAGCTTGGAAGCAATGTCTCCAGTGCCGTAAACAAGGTCGTAGGCGGCTGGGGCGTAGCTGGCATTCAGCGCTACCAGTCGGGACGTCCGCTCGGCATCGGCATGGCTAACGATATGGGCGGATTACTCTTCAACTGGACAAAGCGGCCGAACAAGGTCGGTAGCGGCTATGGTAGCTTTACCAAAAACGTGACGGTAGACCGCTACTTAGACCCCAATAGCTGGGCCGACCCGGGTCCACTCACCTTCGGGAGTGCTCCTCGGATGGATGCGGATGTCCGCACGTTCCCGCTCTACGCCGAGGACGTCAACCTTGTCAAAGACACTTACGTATGGGCTGAGAAGTTGAAGCTCCGGTTTGAGGCGCAATTCGGAAATATCTTCAACCGGACTTTCTTCTGTCCCCCCAATACGAACTGGAGCGATGCGGCTGGCTTTGGGACAGTCAGCTCACAATGCAACATTCCCAGGCGTATCCAGTTCGGCTTGCGGCTTGACTGGTAGTAAGACTTGCAGTGCGGTTTTCGCCGGAGCGGCCGGGCCAGAGGTGGCCCGGCCGCTTTCTTTTGAGAGCTTTCAAGGAAGTCCACGCGAGAATCCGTAGACAAATGGAGTTTTCGAAAGGCTGCTTGACCCGCAACCGCAATCCTGTATGAATACGGCGCGACCATTGCGCACGACCCTAGTGACAAGCCCTATGCATTCATGTCCGCTGATGCCGTTGGCAACCGCAGACAACTGGCTGGAGCAATTATGACCTGCCGAGCCTTTTCCCTACTTTCTCTGTGCCTGGCGTTGTTTCTTTCATGGCCCGGGTTTGGCGTGCCGCCAGCTCAAAAGAGGTCACATATGGTTACGAAAGAAGCCTTCGGTACGACCCGTGATGGCAAGTCGGTTGACTTGTACACCCTGACCAACGCGCACGGCATCAAAGTGCGTGCCATAACATACGGCGGAATCATCATCTCGTTGCGAGTCCCGGACAAGAATGGCCAGTTCGATGACGTTGTCCTGGGCTACGACAATCTGGACGGCTACCTGACCGCGAGTCCCTATTTCGGGGCAATCATCGGGCGTTACGGAAATCGTATCGCCAATGGAAAGTTCACCTTAGAGGGCGTCGAATACAGCCTTCCAAAGAACGACGGTCCGAACTCCTTACACGGGGGCCTCAAGGGGTTCGACAAGGCTGTCTGGCAGGCTGAACCCTTCGAGAACAAGCAGGGCATCGGAGTCATCTTCACGTATACGAGCAGGGACGGTGAGGAAGGTTATCCCGGCAACCTGAACACGAAGGTCACCTATACCTTGACCGACCAGAACGAACTCATCTTCGATTACCAGGCCACCACTGATAAGGCGACCCCTGTCAACCTTACGCAGCATACCTACTTCAACCTAGCTGGCGATGGAAAGCGAGATATCCTCGGCCACGAACTCATGCTGAACGCCGACCATTTCACGCCGGTGGATAGGACGCTGGTCCCCACCGGCGAAATCCGTAGCGTCAAAGGGACGCCATTGGACTTTGCCAAGCCCACGGCTATCGGCGCCCGCATCAATGAGAAGGATGAACAATTGATTTTCGGGCGTGGTTACGATCACAACTTCGTGCTCACCAGAAAAGGCAATGACCTTTCCCTGGCGGCGCGCGTTTATGAGCCGACCACTGCGCGGGTCATGGAGGTTTACACGACGGAGCCGGGTGTGCAGTTTTATTCGGGTAACTTTCTGGATGGGACCATCACCGGCAAGCAGGGCCATGTGTACAGGCAGCGTTACGGTTTTTGCCTTGAAACGCAGCACTTCCCGGATTCGCCCAACAAGCCGAACTTCCCGTCAACTATTCTAAGGCCAGGCCAGACTTACCATTCACGCACGGTCTACAAATTTCCCGTGGAGAAGCACTCCGCCAAGTAACACCCGCGGAGATGACTCCCGGGTGGTTAAAAGCGCTTTTCATGTGCCGGGGTAGCCGGTGGCCTTACACGCAGCCACTCCGACACCCCTCCGCACAGCGCCCAGCGCGGCCCTACCAGCTCGTCCTCAGGCTTTCAATTCAAGTTCGACTGCGCTCACTGAAGCCGGAGGAAAGCGCCAAGTGGCGATACGTTCGTGAGTTAGTGTCTTTTCTTTGGGCGCGAATGTGTCGGGTCGGTCCTCGCTCACATACTCGCGTGCGCTCTCGGGAGCTATCTCAAAAATCTTCCCTCCGGCAATGGACATTCCCTCCACAACAAACCCAACCTCAACCGTTTTACGGAAGTTAAGGTTCGCTACATGCAAGAACACACGGCGTCCGGAGCGACTCGCCGCGATATCCAAGTCCGAAGGACAAGACTTGACCGCAATGCCCTGCTTCCCATTGTGCCTCTTGAACAGTCGCATGACGGAGCCCACCGGCATCAGGTAGCTGACCCCGCGTGGAACCTGCATCATGACCGCGTTGACGGTCCACCGCGTCCCGCAGAAGTCGGCAGCGGTTGCAGTCTTTACCCGAGCCCCGTGGCGTTGATAGATGTTTAGAGCCCGCGCATGATAGACCCCGGTCAGCCATTCGTGAAGGATCGGATTCGTGTTGGGAGGACGAAGGCTAAGATGTCCTTCAGTGACGGCTATCCCAACATTCGATTTCTCCGAGGAGAGGATTTCCTCTAGCTCCGCGATTCTTGCTTCGATAGCACTCGAAAGTTCCAGCAATTCTTTCCAGGCCTGCTCGGGTTCCTGCTGATAGCGCAAACCGTCCAGCACCGTGTTTCTCCTGATGGGGTGCTGCCCCATCATGTGGATAGCGACATAATCGAGATACTCTCCAGCCCTTTTCAGAAGATCGCTCACCCACAGAGGTGAGTTTTCTCCTGGCCGCCGGTCTCCCCATCCGATGAGTTGGATGGAACGATCCCTCTGCTTCATGGCTTTTGCGAATTCAACAGTGTGGGTGATTGAGTCGTTTTTCGAAAACCCTTCGTCACCATAGGAGGTTTCATTCCCAAGCTGCCAGAGCTTGATGTTGTAGGGATTCAGAACCCCGTGGCGTTTCCGCTCCTGATTGTCCGGATCGTTGGCATAGGACACCCAATCTGCGGCTTCCTGTGCGTTCCCCGTGCGATTCTGGCCCTCGCGGGTCTTCCAGTACTGCCGCTGTCTGTCACTCAGGAAATTCATGCAATATAGCGGCTCGGAGCCGACTCTGCGACAAAGATCCACAAATTCATGCGTCCCGACTCGATTGGTTTCTTTCCCACCCCACACATAATTGCGGATGCAAGGTCGCGCCTGGACCGGTCCCACTCCCTCACGCCATTTGTAGTACCGGCTGAAGAGACCACCGAAGCGGATAACATCGGGAGCGAGATCCTTCACCACATAGACGAAGTCCTTCCGCCAGTCATCGGAATCGTAGTCCCATGCGGCTTCAACCGAGCCGTCGGTGGCTCCGAGGGGTTCCATGAACTGCATGTAAAGGTATGGTGAAATATTGAAGAGGGGTCTCGGGTTGATGACAACCTTTTCCCTGGATGTCAGAGACGCATCCACTCGGGCGGCGACAGCTGATCCAACTGCCGCAGCGAAACAACCCTTCAGGAACCTCCTCCTGCTCGTCATCTTGTTTCCCTCCTACTTCCTCGATCTGCTCCTTCTTGACAGCGCACCAAGAAGCTTTTGGCAACGAAAATTCAACGATCGATATTAGCAATGCGGAATTTGGATGCACACATGGTATACAATCTTACGGCTGAATTGAACGCCTGTGATTCGAACCACATGGCACATATTGCACTCGGAGGCGTTACCCTGCTCCACGCCGCGTCCAGTCTTATCACTGAGCCTGATCGAATCTGCCTGAGTTATTAAAGGGGCTGTTCACGTGCGATGAGATTCCTGCAGAACCTGGCGGTCACACCAGGAGTTCAGCCTCATCTACCATTGCGCATTGCGACTGTGGCAATAAAGGAATCCACGACATATGTACTACGGGATTCCAAGAATGGAGACTCTATGCATCATATTTCCCAACCTGCGGTTCTCGGATCAAAGCCCAGACCTAATGCTTGGATGGGATTTTGCTCAGTCAAGTCTTGGGAAATGCACGGAAGGAAGTGCCAGCAACCGAGGGTTGCGCGAGTTATGGGCCGGCACACGCGGGTAACGGTTATCGGTGTACTGATTTTCTTATTTATGCCCGTTACTGCCGCAGCACAGGAAACCGTCTCAATAGTTATCGCTGCTTCCGGGCCGCGCCAGCCTTTGCCGCGTGTGTGGCGCTATTTCGGATACGACGAACCCAACTACACCTATGCCATGAACGGCAGAAAACTGATGACGGAGTTGGCCGGGTTAAGCCCCGTGCCAGTCTGCGTCCGCATGCACAACCTCCTCACCTCCGGCGACGGGAGACCTGCACTGAAATGGGGATCCACTAGCGTTTATACCGAGGATGCCAACGGCCAGCCAGTCTACGACTGGACAATCCTGGACGCGATATTTGACACGCTCGTTCGCGTCAAGGTGAAGCCCCTAGTGGAGATCGGCTTCATGCCTGAAGCGCTCTCCACCCGTCCTCAGCCCTATCGACACGACTGGCCGAAAGGAGAACTCTGGACCGGTTGGGCTTATCCGCCTAAGGATTACCGCAAATGGGCGGACCTGATTTGTCGGTGGGTGCGCCACGCCACAGACCGTTACGGGAAGACGGAAGTTGCATCTTGGAAGTGGGAAGTATGGAACGAACCCGACATCGGCTACTGGCAGGGTTCCTGGGAGGAGTATTACAAGCTTTATGACTATGCAGCAGACGCTGTGAAACGCGCATTGCCCGAAGCCCCCGTGGGTGGGCCAGACTCGACGGGCCCGGCTGATCCCCGGGCGGCAGAGTTCCTCCGCCGGTTCCTTGAACATTGCGCGCGGGGAACCAACTACGCGACGGGCAGCAAGGGTGCTCCTCTGGATTTTATCGCCTTCCATGCCAAGGGCGACCCCAAGCTTATTAACAACCATGTGAGAATGGGAATCAGCCGCCACCTGCAATCGATCGCTGAAGGTTTTCAGATCGTCGCATCGTTTGCGGAGTTCAAATATTCGCCAGTAATACTGGGAGAGTCCGACCCCGAAGGCTGCGCAGCCTGCTCGGCCCGTCTATATCCCCAGAACGCTTACCGCAATGGCCCACTCTATGCGTGCTATACCGCAGCGGTTCTCAGAAGAATTCTGGAGCTAGCCGCAGTGTATAAGGTCAATCTCGAGGGCGTGGTAACGTGGGCGTTCGAGTTTGAAGGCCAACCGTACTTCGAAGGCTTTCGCACACTCACGACTAACGGCATCGACAAGCCTATCCTTAACGTCTTCCGTATGTTCGGATTGCTGGGCGTGGACCAGATACCCGTGCAAGGCACCCTCGCGCTTCCCCTGCAATCTATCTTAGCGTCCGGGGTTTTGGGTCGCCCCGATATCAATGGCATAGCCACAGTCGAGGATCACAGGTTTTCGGTGCTGGTATGGAACTATCACGATGACAATCCGCCCGCACCTGATGCGTCTGTGAAAATGCTCATTAAGGGATTGCCTCGAAACCTCACTCGTGTTCTTGTCCGGCATTACCGCGTTGATGAGCGCCGCAGTAACGCTTATACGGCGTGGAAGGAGATGGGCTCTCCACAACGGCTGACCACAGAACAGCACAACCGCCTTTCATCTCTCGGCCACCTTCAGCAACTGTCGCCGCCAGAGTGGAAACGCCTAGAACAGAGTGAACTGAAGCTTAGTTTTCGACTCCCCCGCCATGCCGTCTCGTTGTTTCAACTGGCTTGGTAGAGGGTGTGATTTGTCTGAGACAGGCTTGTCCGGGCTTCATCAGACCATCTGTCACTTTTCTGGTAACACACGGAGAACGACCAACTGGAGTTTTCTTGTGATGACCAACCATTCGTGGTAAGAAATGCAAAATAGAAGAATGAACAGAACGACAAGGAGTCGATGAGAGCCCTTTCAAGATCCTCGCAGGAGGCATTTGAAACCGGTAACTGCTGTATTTCACGCGGTGGCTGCCATATTTGACGTCTTTTGGGAGGTGATTTAACTCTCGCAGACCGCCTACACCGGAGCTAGTGTTCCCTCAGATTCTTAAGCCGCCGCGAGAGTAAGACAGGGGAGCGAAACTTGCTGAGACGCAAGATGGTGAGGTATTCGCCAAAGCATCTAAACGGAGCGTAAACAAAACAATGTCAAGACAATCGACTGCTCTGATTCTGTTCTTAACACTGCTTGCCTGCCCAATGATAGCTCAGGCCCCGCAGCAACCTCTGACTCAAGACGAGGTTCGGGACCTCGTCAAAAAGAACACAAAGGATGCCGATCTCGCATACAAAACTCTGGACGAACGAGGGGTGGACTTCGACCTGAATCGTGAGATCGAGAGAAAGATGCGCAAGGCTGGCGCTGACGACGCCATGCTCCAGGCCATCTGGAAGGCTGGCCCAACGAGCAGGAACGCGAAGACGGCCCTCCTGACCAGCGCAACTGGAGTGCAACTTCAGGCGACGTATGAAGAGGCTATGGGCTTCCAGACTATGCAGGAGGAGTTAGACCCCGAGAAGAGACTCCGAATGGTAGATGAGTTCGAAAGGAGGTTCCCGAACAGCCAGCTCCTGTCTTACGTCTACACCCAGGCGGCCAAGGCCTACCAGGAAAAGGGCGATCTGAACAAAGTCGTTGAGTACGGAGAGAAAGGCCTCAAGCTCGACCCCGACAACATCTTCAGCATGCTTATGGTAGCCATCACCCTGCCCCAGCCACGAATGTTACAGGGTAGCGCCGAAGAACTAGGCGCCCAACGGCTATCAGTCGCCGAGACTTATTCCAACCGGGCCTTGAGGCTCATTGATGGCCTACCCAAGCAGGCCAAAGAGACAGATGAGCAGTTCCAAAAGCGGAAGGCCGCTCTTTTGTCCGACGCGCACACCGCGCTGGCCATGGTCTACATGCATCGCGACAACCCCGCCAAGGCCATCGAAGAGTTCAAGACGGCAATCTCCCTTGCCGACCGCCCCAGTCCTCAGCTCTACTTCCGCCTGGGCGAGGTATACGAGAATGATGCGAAGAAGGCCGAAGCCGTTGAAGCGTTCACCAAAGCCTCCGCGTTGGGCCAGGGGACCGTGTTGCAGAAGTACGCGGACGACAAGATCGAAGCACTGAAGAAAAAGTAGCAAATCAGGTGAGGATAGGTGCGAAAACTGAACGATGGCTCATCGAGGAGCCCCCCCTTGTCAATTGGCGTCGAATACGAATCAAATGGCTCGCGCACTTACACTATTTTAATTTGGCGGTACTGGCGGGCTTGGAGTTTCTGGATAATGGCCTGAAGGTCTGAGCTCTAACGATCCCACGCCCTTCTTCAATGGTGATCAACTGGTTGGCCTGGATGTTACGAAACGACTCCTTAGCGCCTGAGGGCCAGGTCACTTCCACTAAGTCCACTGCCTTCGCCCGCCCCAGACCGAAATGCAGGCGCAGGTCGCTTTGCGAAAGAAAACTGGAACCGCTAGTCACTTCATCCATCTGCGCGTGCTGGCCCGTGACCGCGCGAACGCGCGCTCCAATACCACTGCGGTTTGATCGCGTGCCGAGGCACTTCACCATCAGCCAATTGCGCCTGTTCCCGCCGTCGTTGCGCAGCAGGTTTGGCAGCTCGTTGTTATTACTGATCAGGATGTCAATGTCGCCGTCGTTGTCGTAGTCGCCGAAAGCACAACCGTGGCTCGACCCGACTACCTTCAGCCCTGGCCCAGCTACTGAAGAAACGTCAGCGAAGCGGCCGTTCCCGAGGTTGCGGAACAGTAGATTGGGCTGCTTGAAACCGGGGATGCCTCGAATTCTGTCGGCTTCGGGATAGACATGCCCGTTGGCAACGAAGATGTCTTTCCAGCTGTCATTATCGAAATCTAGGAAGCCGACGCCCATCCCGACATACTTGATGATTATTCCGAGTCCAGCCTGCTGGCTGACGTCGGTGAAACTCCCATCACCGTTGTTGCGGTAGAGAGTTGTCGGGTCACCGGCAAAATTCGCCTTGACGATATCGAGCCAGCCGTCACCGTCATAATCGGTTGTAGCTGCCCCCATACCTCCTTGCGCCACGCCCTGTCCGCTCAGCGCGCAACCGGCGGGAATGCCGACCTCACTGAATGTGCCGTTCCGGTTGTTGTGATAAAGAAAACTGGGCGTCGTGTCGCACGATACGTATATGTCCGGCCAGCCATCGTTATCGAAATCCGCTGCGATCGCGGCGAAGCCGTAGGAGCCCACGGGCCGCCATGTACGATCAGCGGCTAACGTCAGCGTCTTGGTTCCGTGCGGGTTCGCCACCCCCGACTTCTCTGAAACGTCTTCAAACGTGCCATCGCCACGATTGTGATAGAGAATGTTAGTTCCTCCGCCAAGGCCCTCCGGACCGCAGGCCACGGGGACGCTCATGAAAGAGCAGTAGTAGCTAGCTCCAGGAAGTGGCGCCACGCCGGGGTCAAAGGTAACGTAATTCGACACGAATAGATCGAGGTGGCCATCGCGGTCATAGTCGAAGAAGGCGCAGTTCGTTGACCATCGTCCCTCCGTTCCCGGCAAACCCACCTGTTGTGTGACGTCGGTGAAGGTCCCGTCGCCGTTGTTTCGATAGAGAATGTTGTTGCCCCAGTAGGTCACAAAAAGGTCATCGAATCCGTCGTTGTTATAGTCACCGACGCAGACACCCTGCCCCCAGCCGGAGTGGACCAATCCCGCCTTCTTGGTCACGTCAGTAAACGTTCCGTCATGGTTGTTATGGAAAAGGTAGTTTGATGGCTGCTTGCCTGGGGGGAATCCCTCGAGAGTACTTCCATTCACAAGGAAAACGTCCGGCCACCCGTCGTTGTCGTTATCGAGGAAAGCGATCCCGCCTCCCATTTCTTCCAGGATATACCGCTTGCTCTGGACCCCGCCGCCGACGATGACGGCGTCACCAAGACCGGCGTCCTTCGCCACATCAACAAATGACACACCAGCGGGTGACTTCCTAACCTGGGACTCCACGCGGGATGTTGCGACGGGGCGCACCGGCCTGCGGGCCTGCCCTGAGCCCCGTGGTAATTCGGCTAGGATTGCAGTGCTGAGCAACAGAGCCACCCAGACGAGAAAAGAGCGGACCCTTCGGTGATTATCTTTCGATCGAAGGCATCTTCCCAACGAACAATGGCTATTCGTCTCCATTAGTACGGGCATTGCGACTAAGCAGTAGCAACTTCAGGCCGCGCACTTACCCTGCTCGAGGCCTAATGGTCCCCGCCGGAGGGATTCTCCGGGTTAAGATGAGGACGTTCCGTTGTCTCTGGAACTGACGTATCCCCAGCTCGCGCCGAAAGCTTCTGAAAAGTCTCCATTGCCCTCTGGCTTTTCTCGACCTTGCCCATCTTTCGGTACACAGTGCTTACGACGTAATGGAACTTGGCGAAGCGAGGGTTCGCTTCGATTGCCTTTTCCAGGGACTTGGCAGCCTGGTCCCAGTCCCTCCGAGCCATGTATGCCCTTGCGGCCTCGAAGTGCGCCTGGTCAGATCTTGGATTGAGCTCGATCGCCTGCCGACAATACTTCAATGCCGTATCGGGTTTGTTCTGGCGGTTGAAAAGCGCGCAGACGTTAACGTAAGGCCATTCTGATTTCAGACCCTGCTGCTTGTTGAACAGGAAAGCTTTCTCATAGTTCGCAAGAGCAGCGCTGTCGTCCCCCATGGCCTCCATCGTCAGTCCCAAGTTGTTATATGCCTTCATATATGCTGGGTTCAGCCGTATCGCGTCTTCAAACTCCCTTCTGGCCAGGGGGAAGGCGTTCCTGGTGTAATGGATCCTGCCTAAGAAGTAGTGAATTTCGGCTGAGTCCGGCTTCAGGCGTGCAGCCTGTTCCATCTCGGTTTGAGCCTCGTCGTATTTCCCTACAATCGTGAAGTCCAACCCCAGAATCTTATGAGCTTCAGCGTTACTGATGTCCAACTGGAGTGACTTCGCGAGTGCCTCTATGGAAGCGCCGATCTGGTGTGTTCGGAAGAGGACATATCCCAGGTCATAATAAGCCCTTGCTGAATGCGGGTGGGCTTTCAAGTAACTGCGCAGGAGTGGCTCGACAACTCGAAACTTGCCCTCCCTGATGTAATTCTCAAAAGCCCGAAGCTGCTCCAGTCCGTCCTTCTCTAACGTCGAAATTCTCTCAACTCCAACAGATGGACTGCTTGGTAGCCCCGATCCGAACATCCCCGGAGTTATCGCCAGCTGGTGGGCCATCCACACGATGCCTAGACACCACGAACAACGTGAGATCAGCTTGTGGAAAGATTTCCTTGTACTTTCTGGCGATCTCACTGGCACATGCCTATCACCCAATGGCTGACCCGCGAGTCCATTTGACCTGCCTCCACACCACATGGACTAGCCCCGGCTTTTTTCATTAGAATGAAAACATTGCCCGTTTCTTGCCGCCCCACAAACAATCACACAGGATGGATGCTGAACCAGAAAGGCCTCTCCCCTCTATCGCTCCGCTGTCCAGATTTCAGAATACACTGCTGGTAGTGCTCCAGTCCGGGCAATATGGTCTCCCCAGTCTGCTTCGAGATCTTTTCCAAGTTCTCCCGTGCCAACGCGAACCCAGGATCAAGCTGCAATGCCTTCTTGAATGCCTCGATCGCGCCTTGTTTGTCACCCTTCGTGGCCAGAGCCACACCAAGCTGATTGAACGCCTCGGCGGAAGATGGCCGCAGCATGATGGCTCGATTGAACATCGATATGGCTTCGTCCAGTTCTCCCTTCTTCACCATAGCGAGTCCCAGGCCGTAATAGGCGTCGAAGTGGTTCGGCTGGAGTCTGAGCGAACGTCTGAATTCGGCAATCGCCGCGTCAATGTCTCCACTATTCAGCAAGGCAATAGCCAACCCCCGGTGTCCATGAGGCCAATCAGGTTCCAGTATCGTCGCCTCCCGAAAATGCGTAGTCGCGTTCTTCAGATCCCCCTTCTTGAGTTCGAGTTCGGCATGAGCCAGTTTGTCGCTGGTCAACTGGGAACGTTCCGCGCTGGCGATAAGGTCTCTAGCCAGCTTAAGCTCTGCTTCTGCCTCTTGGCGTTGGCTCGCTCTGGCCAGCGCCAAACCCAACTGATGGTGAGCCTCTCCGTACGTAGGATCGACTCTTACGGCTTCTTTCAGCTGAACAATGGCTTCTTGCACAGCCCCCTTTTTCAGAAGCGATCTACCCAATGAGAATAAGGCCTGAGTGTGTTTCGGATCGAGAGCCATCACTCTCTTCAGCTCTTCGATCTCTCGGTCGAGGTCGTAATTGGCCTCGTGTGCCAACGCGAGGTTATAGTGAGCCCGCACGGATTCAGGCCGGAGCTCGACCGCTTTCTGCAACTCCCGGATCGCTTCGTTAATATCCACCGAGACCAGAGCCCCACCAAGATTGAGATGGGCTTCCTGGTAATCAGGCATGTGCTTGATCGCTTCACGAAATTGCGGAATCGCTTTGTTCACTTCTCCCCTCTGCAGGAGGACAAGGCCCAGATTGTTGTGGGCCTCCGCGAAATCCGGCCGAAGTCGGACAGCCTCGTGGAATTCCCCAAGGACTTCTTCCGAATCCGCCCCCTTTCTGCCTAACAGCCTGCCCAGTGTACTGTGCGCCTCGGCAACGTCGGGTTTCTGCGAGATAGCACGGCGCAGCTCCCGAATAGCCTCTTCGACGTCTGTATTCCCTTCGGCAGCCCGAGGATCAATCTGGAGTGCTGCGTCGAGTTGGCCGAGGCCGTCATATAGGCGGCTCATCTTGAGCAGGACAACACCCTGATCGACATAAGCGGGGAAAAGACTGGGATTTAAAGCGATGGCGCGCTGCAAGCTATTCAGCGCAGTGTCGTGATCGCCACTCTCCTTTGATGCCATACCCAGGAACAGATACGCCTGTACAAAAGCGGGGTCGAGGCGGACCGCCTCCTTTAGTTCCGTCATGGCCTTGACTCGCTGGCCGCCAAACCAGAAGGCCGCTCCTAGATTGTAGTGTGCTTCAGCGAAGTTGGAATCCAACTGAATCGCCCGATTCAGATGGTCTAGTGCCCCAGCTAGATCATCCTGCTGACCCAGCACAAAACCCAGCACGTTATGAGCTTCAGCGTAGTCAGCATCAAGCTGCACCGCCGCCGTGAGTTTCTCCCTCGCGCCTAACACGTCTCCCGCTACCAGCGCGGCGAGGCCTTGTTTGTAAAGCTCCTCCGCCTGACCTGCAACGCGATGCGACGAAGAGTATTGTGATGGCCGTCGACTGGCCGCCATCTGCCTCAAAGTCGATCCGAGGCTGTAATAACCCTCCTGAAGGTTGGGTCGAAGCTTAAGCGCTGTACCAAAAGCGCGGACTGCACCTTCGAGGTCACCCTTTTGTCTTAGAACATCTCCCAAGTAATACTGCGCCTGCCCGTTGTCCGGTCGTGCTGTGGCCACGAATTTCAAGTGGCGCAATGCACCGTCCTGGTCACCTTTCATTCGCAAGGCCATTGCTAGGTTCATGTTGAGTGACGGGTCTTTAGGCCGCAGCTTCACCGCTTCCTGGAAAACCTCAAGCGCCTTTTCCAGGTCTCCCATTCTGATCAGGGCCGAGCCCAGGTTGCTATAGGCCCGCACGTAGTTTGGTTTCAAGGCAATAGCCTGTTCAAACTCCTTAATGGCCGGGAGAGGCTCGTTTCTCTGCTCGTACGCCACGCCCAGCCAGTTATGACCGTCAACAGACCGCGGGTTGATCTTTAATACTGCTTTGTATTCATCGATGGCCTTATCAAATTCTCCCGCCTTGTGCCAAATGAGGCCCAGTGCTAAATGTGCAGCCTCAAAACTGGGCTTGAGACTCACGGCCTTGCCAAGCTCAGTGACCGCCTCCTGGAAATTTCCCAACTCTCCCAGTCCCATGCCCAAGTTGTAATGCGCTTCTGCATCGGACGGATCGATCTCAATCGAGCGGCGGAATGCTGCCAGAGAGGCTTCGCGCTCCCCCAGCCTTTCGAGGGCTAGTCCCAACTTGTTATGGGCCTGCGCGCGCTGAGGATCGATCTTGATTACCTGCCTGAGCTCGCTGGCTGCGGCTTGCCAATTTTTCTGTTTCAGGAATCTCATGCCTTGCTCGAAGTGCAAGTCCGCCGGTTTGGGTGACTGTTGCTGGGCAGCCGCCTTCCAACACGGAACCAGAGTCGCGCAAAACATCAGGATGCAGAGTGGTACGACGACTCTTCGGAAGCGGAGCCGCAATGCCAGCGCAAGCATACCCTTGGGTGTTGAGTGTTTCGTCCTGTCCGGGCTTCGCCGAGCCATTAATCGCATCCTCAACAGTTCGATGGTTCCACGCGTAGACCTTTGCATCCCCGTTGCCTTGATTTCACGTCTTCTCATCGTCGGTTAAGGCAGGCTAGTGGGGGTTCAACAGATAAAATTCCGTTTTCCCCTTCTTCTTCTGCTCCGCTTCCAACTGTTGCGCAATTTCCATATGCTTGGCCGATTCCTCTTTCTTCCCTAGTCTGCCAAGTAACAAGCTGTACTGGTAATGGCCCGTGAGGGAATTCCGGTCCAAGCGAAGCACCTTCTCAAGCACCTGGTGAGCCTCGTCGTATTTCCTTTGTCTTAACAGGATGATGCCGAGTTGCTCCAAGCTGGGGATGTGGTCCGGGTAGCGCTGCAACAACTCTCGGAATATCTGGGCGGCCTGATCCTGGTCGCCCTTCTTGAATACCACCATACCTAGATAGTAATAGGCGCCCACCTGGACAGGCTGCAAGCTGATGCTCTTCTTCAGGTACTTCTCAGCGCCGTCGAGGTTCCTTCCCTCGGTATAGAGTACTGAACCCATGGCGTAGTTTAGAATGGGGTCTTCAGGGTTCTTCTTGACCAATCGGGAGAAGAGTGCAACAGCTTCCGTGTAACGCACTTTTGCAAGGTAAGCAGAACCCAGCACGTAAGTGTACTGGTCGTTGTCTGGCTTCAACTGGACTGCCTTTTCAAGGGCCGGCAGGGCATCTCGGAAAAGGTTTCTTTCCAGGCAGACTTTTCCAAATTCAAAAAGAACCTCCGGGTTTTCCGGCTCCAAGAGTTTGGCCTTGATCAAATAAGCCAGACCTTTCTCCTTCTCGCCCTGACGTTCCGCAATTCTCCCGATTTGCAGGTAGCAGTTCACACAATTGCTGTTGAGCCTGAGAGCCTCCTCGTAGTTTTCCTCGGCCTTATTCAGATTGCCCTTCAACAGGTAACTGCTGGCAAGGCTAGAGGCAAGCTCAAAGGAAATTGGGCCGGCACCCCTGGCGTTCTCAAGGACGTCAACGGCCTCTTGGGCAAGGTCATGTCGGAGGAGAAGCGATGCAAAGTCTATCGAAAAAGCCGGTGGAAGGCCTGTAAAAGCCTTCCAGGTCGCGACCAGTGCTCGGGCCTCTTCCTTCTGACCAAGGCCTAGATAGTCAGTCGCCAGCAAGAAGACGCCATCAGGGGAATTGTGGAGGGCGGTGGCAATCGGTCTTGCCACGTCAAGGGAGGCCCTGTAATTCCCGCTCTCAGCCTCGAGTTGCGCAAGGCTGAAACGCGCGTTGAGGCTACTAGGATCAATCTGGAGCGCTTGCTGGAACACCTGGTGGGCCTGTGCCCTTTTTCCCTGCATCAGGTATGCCTGGCCCAGGTTCAGCCGAGCGCCGAGGAGCTTGGGATCCAGCTGGATAGCTTTCTCTAGGAACTTGGCGCTCTCGTCAGACTTCTTCTGCTGGAGCCGGATGGCGCCAAGCGTTGCCCACGCGACTGCGCGGGTGGAAGCGTCGTGCAAGGCCTGTCTGGCTTCTCGTTCGGCGCCGTCCAGGTCGCGTTGAGATATAAGTTCAACAGCCCGCTGAAGGTGATCGCTGGCAGAGTTGACAGCCGCCTGCCCCTGCTGCCCCAGAAAGAGGGACAGTATGGCCGCATAGGACAGCATCCTGGCGTGGCAGGATCGCCTTGTGCCAGCTTGCGCTTTCAGGAACAACGCTTCAACCTCTCGGACTCCGGCGAATCAGCAAATACGCGGAAACGGAGGCAACCGGATCTGGCAAGAGAAGATACCCTGTGGCGCATCGGACCCTCCCCTGGATTTAGGCTAGCATGAAACGTGCACTCCGTCGATGAGCTTCCCATGTTCGTCAGAACACAAAGAGCTCGTTGACAAATGACAAACAGTCAGTTTCCGGACAAGCACACAAGAATCTAGTGTGATTGCGACGAAAGCATCTCATTTCACTGCCATCAGCAGTTCCAAATCACGGTCGGCAGGCAGCGTGATTCGTCGCTCGTTGCCATGAAGCTGTGAAATAATTCAGGAACGGCGGCTTTTACACGGCGTAACGTGTTGAATAATCGTACCTGAAATGTTGCCTGCTTTAATTATTTCACGGCTTCCATGGCTTGTCTGCTTAATCTCGGCCCTTCCGGCAGTCGTTCGAACTGAGGCGATCTCACCAGGCAGTTTCAGGGTGATTGTTTGATCCTTCTTCGAGTTCAGGACCACATGAATCTGCTTCTGGTTCCACTTCAGTGACTTCATCAGCACCTGCCCTCTGCAGAGAACCCCGTCGGCCTCTCCGGAGGCCAGTTGGTCGGGCAAGGCAGGCAAGAGTTCGATTTGCCCTGGCTTCGACTGGACCAACATTCGGATCAACAAATCCGGGAGGCCACCGCAAATATCCACATTGAATATGGCCGGCCCAGGATCATGGGAAGAAACCAGGTTGCTGTAGTAGTATCGGTTCGCCAGCCAGCGCAAGATGGTGTATGCCGTCCGAGCATCAGCTAGACTTGTAGCAGCCTGTCCCAATTGAACCAAGCCAAATGACATATCCCCGCCGCCCTGCCGTATTCGCTCCCTCACGCGTAGTTCGATGGCACGCCGAAAAGCCTGCAATATTGGCGGATTCTGGGCGATATCCGGAGCAACGCCAAAGAAAAGTGGGAAGAGATGAGAGCTGTGACGATGGGTATAGTTGTCCTCAAGGGTAGGCCAGGCCCACTCCTTCACCGCGCCATCAGCGTTCACCATGTAATCCGGCATCTTGGCTAGCATGCGCTTCCATCTTGCCACGCCAGCGTGGTCCACCTTCAAGCTTTCGCAGGCATCGATCAAGTTGGTCAGGAGGTCTTTTGCCACGGCAATGTCCATCGTAGCATTGATCGCCGCCTGAGATTTGCTGTTGCCGGGATTATTCTCGGGAGAGTAGGAAGGATTGAAGACGTACTTGCCGCTTTCGTCTTCGATGAGAAATTCCTCGTAGAAAGAGGCGGCTTCCTTCATGAAAGGTAATGCGCGCTCGACAAGAAACGTACGATTGCCTGTATATAGATAGTAGTCGTAGAAGAAACGCGCAATCCATCCGGCGCCCGCGGTCCAGAAGGTCATCGGCCAGGTCTCATCGAAGTGGTTATTGAACCCGTGCGTGCTGGTGCGGGATGGCAAGTGGATCCCTCGGCATCCGTAGAGTCGCCGGGCGTTTTCCTGCATGTGTGGAACAAAAGCTTCGACATATTTGAAGAGACTCTCCATGCATTCAGGCATGTTGCCGCTGAGCATGGAGGCAACCGCACTCTGCACGTTACCATTGAGCGTGCAGTCTCCTGACCAAGGCGCGCCCCACGTGCCAGTCCACTTACCCTGAAGATTCGGAGGCCGATCGCCGCTGGGAGAAAGGATCGTGTAACGCCCAGCATCAAACACCTTCTCCAGCAGCGCCATGGACGGGCTTTCAACGCTCGATTTGGCGATCAGATCCTCCGTGGGCAGGAAACGATCTTCCCCGCCGTTCAAATCCAGTTTAGCCCGGTTGAAGATCTGTGCGTGAATCTTGGCATGCCGGTTCAATAACGTCTGAAAATCCCCCTTGATTCTCGACACATCCTGCTCGAGCGTGCGGATGTCAGCTTTTGCGTAGTCCTCCGAGGGTTCGATCCGCAGCACCACCAGCACTTCCTCCGCATTCCTCACGACCACTTTGCGGCCCTCCGATGTCGAGGCAGCCTTCCGGACGGTGACATACGCGGCGGCCAGGTACCCGCCGTTGGTTCTCATGAAGCTGCTCCGGTACGTCATCCACTTGCGGTTAGCACCTATTTCGATCTGCTTGATGCCATAAGCAAACCTCTCCTGGGCCTGCCAGGACGCGTTCGAGTTATCGATCGGGTGCTGTGCCAGTTCCAACGTGCAGTTGAACTTCTGCTTTTCAGGCCCGGTTAGAGAAAGCACCATGAGGTTGTCCGCACGAGAGACGAAGAGGCGGCGGCGGAATACGCCCCGCTCATCTTCCCAGCGTACCGTCGCCACTCCCGTCGAGAAATCCACAGACCGCAAGTAGTTCCTTAATTCCCCTTTCGCGTCCATGTGGACCAGCAGATCGAGTGCCGGCATGAAGGGATCAGTCCAGCGCTTTGGCCCATAGTTCTCTTTTACCGATTGCGCGACAACCAGGTCTGCTGCGTCCTGATACCTTCCCTCCTTGATCATCTGGCGGATCCGGGGTAGCAAAGTGGCCTGCTCAACCGGCGGCAAAGGCTTGTGCAAAGGTAACCAGACCTTTTCATGGGTCAGGATGATTCTCTCATCCCGCGGGCGGCTCATCACGAGGGCTCCCATCTTCCCATTGCCGCTGATCAGCCCCTCTTCCCATCTACTCGCGGGTTTTGAACTGATGAGGCCTCTTTCGGGGATTTCCCATCGATTCAGGCTCTTGACCCACTCACGACTATCGCGCACTGAGGGGGCAGGCTTAGTCGAGAAGGTCATGGGTTTGGGGGCCCAACTCTCACTGTTTGGGGTGCGTGCCTGGAAGGTGTAGCAGTAGATGGTCCCTGGCTCAAGCCCCGCGATCGGCGCTTCGATGACCCCACTCGTTCTATGGCCCAGGATGATTCTGAACTCCCAGTCGTCAGGTCTATTCCCTTTATCACGAGTTCCACAATAGGCCATTATGGCGACGGTTTCGGCACTGCCGGTCGTCAACTCAGCCTTCATGGTGACCGAGTCGTCGGTGACGCCCTCCGCAGGCAGATTGCGAGTGGAAACGCCAGCCGCTAGGGGGGCGCTCGCCAAGCCAAGCGAAATCACTGTCAACCAGCTGAACTGCAGAACGTTGATCAGAGCATCCCTTTCTTGCATATGAGATACCTCGCGCTTTCCATCAATGTGGCTTTTCAACACATAAGGTCGGCCTCATCACCGATCCCATAGAAGCTGTTTGCGTTCTGACTCCAGACCGCAACCTGTTCGTCCCTCGAGAGCTTCTGCACGTACTCCGCGGCGATTTGAATGACCTTGCCGTGCGTTGCCGCCAGAGTGCAAGCCGGCCCGGTCGGGGCCAATCAGGATGCGCGTTGTTCCGAAGCTCTTAAAAACGACGTCAAGATGGACTGTGAACTCCGTGGGATTCCAATGCTGCCAGTCTGGCTCTGGCACTATGCCGGAGACCTCGCAGTGGACGTCATGGAATTCCGCCAAACGCCGGGTGTCTTTGTCCCAGGGCGATGGCCCGTGTTCCTTGATCAACGGCCTGAGAACGTGGTCGATGACGGACAGTTGTCCAGGGAAGAGCTTGCCAGCTCATAGGCCACGGGCGAGTGTCTCGGGAAGACCAGAAGGTCATCAGTCAGTCGGAACCTCGAAAGCCGGCCGATGCCGCGAATAAACTCTTTGCCCATCATGAACCGGTCGTCCGGCTTATCATCAGCGACATGCCTAATGCCGCGTAAGCGCTCTCCGCTTCTGCTGGCGTGTGACAGGGGTCGTAAATCGCAATTTCATCCACGACGCTGTCCAGGGAGCAAGAAATTCGGTAACTTGGGATGAATGGCGTCAGCCGGAACGGGAAGCGTTGGTTGGCGGACTCTGCCGATCAGCACATCCGTCGTCCCTGCGGGGGCGAGACTCCCTTGCACCGCCAAGTGCCCCGCCTGTTTGCCGTCCACGTAGAGAGCCGCACTGCGGGTCCCGTCGTAAGCGCCTACGATGTGCGCCCCCTTCTTCAGAGGGAACTGAACGTTGACGTGACGGTCTGCCACGCTGGGTCAACCGCCGCCTGCGGGCCTAGATGCCCGAATGTATCGACCCCGAAGAAGAACCCAACCTGCTGATCCTGCACATGATCAAAAATCGGAAGCCAGTTCCAGGGTATGCATCAAGGACGCCCCAAGCTTCCTCCGAAAATGTGCTGCCGATTTTCGGCGCCTTTGCACCCTCGCGGATGACCCTCGCGGTGTACTCATCGAACCGCAAGGCGGCGTCGGTAACACCGGGAACGTATTTGAACTGACCCTCTATTCTGTCCTCTGTTCCACTAACGCCATCGTGGGCGATGTCAGCGGTCGGTGTATCGAACGACCACTTTGGCACGGCTCCCCGGCCCTAGCCGAACACCCATCCTGGGAACCCTGCGGAGATCAACGCCCCCACGGCAATAACCACAAGACGACACGTCGCCCTCAGGGGAGACAGCCTCCAATACTCCTTTTGCCGACAGCGTGTGGGAAAACCGCTTCACGTCGCCATGCTTCTAAGCTATCGCCAGATTCACTGACGTGTACGAGCGCGCCGGGAGTTTGAACGTCATGCGTGAAGAGGCTTTCGGTGCCTCGAGGGCTTGTGGAACAATCCGCTTCGGCGCCTCGAAGCTGTTGTAAGCCTTCAGATCAGCCCCCGTGATCACCTGGCAGTCTACCACCTTGCGGGGCGTGGCTTCGTGCCAGACCACCTCCAGTTCGCGGGCCTTCTCCAGGTCGCGGTTCAAGACTAGTAGCGTCGCTGTCTTGCCTTGCTCGTCTATCGTACCTGCTACGTCCAGGTAAGGCACGCGACCGATGTCAGACACTTCCGGGTAAGGCCCGTGGCGGAGGCTCGGCACTTCGTACGCCGCCGACTCCGGCGACAGGTCGAGCGCACTGCCGCGCGCGTACTTCAGCGCCCAGGCATACGGATAGTAGATGGTCTGTCGCAGCAGTCCGTTGTCATTCGTTATGATGGGAGCAATCACGTTGACCAGTTGTGCCAGGCACGCCACGCGCACGCGGTTCGCGTGTCGGAGGAGCGAGTTGATCAGACCGCCGACCAGCAGCGCGTCCTCCAGGTTGTACACCTCTTCGAGGAGGTGCGGTGCGACCTGCCGGTCGCCGTCCACATCCTTGCCACTACGGGCGCGATACCAGACGTTCCATTCGTCAAACGACAGCCAGAGCGTCTTGTTGGACCGCTTGTGGCTGCGCACTAGGTCGCAGACCGCTATGATCTCTTCGATCTGCCGATCCATGTCGAGGTTCAATGCCAGATACCTCCGGGTGTCCCCTCCGGTTTCCTCGGCATTACCGTAGTATCGGTGCAGGGAAATGGCGTCCACCTGGTCATAGCATTCCTCGAGTACCTGCTGGTCCCATTCGATATAGGTCGGCATGGAGTTGTTGCTCGACCCGCAGGCGATCAGTTTCACCGAAGGGTCTACAGTGCGCATCTGCTGGGCGGCATCGCGCGCCTTGCGCCCGTACTCATCGGCGGGAATGTGGCCGATCTGCCAGGGCCCGTCCATCTCGTTGCCAAGGCACCAATACTTGATATTGTGTGGCGCCTCATACCCGTGCTCGCGCCGCAAGTCACTCCACTTGGTTCCCTTGTCGAGGTTGCAGTACTCGAGCAAGGCTACTGTCGTCTCCGGGGTACCGGTCCCGAAGTTCGTGCCGATCAGGGGTTCCGTACCCACTACACGGCACCAGGTCACATACTCGTTGATCCCAAATTGGTTCGTTTCAAGGGTGTTCCAGGCCCGGTCCAACACTCGGGGGCGGTTTTTCTTCGGCCCCACACCATCCAGCCAGTTGTAGCCCGAGACGAAGTTGCCACCTGGGTACCGGACGATTGGAACTCCCAGGCCGCGGATCTCCTCCATAACATCCTTGCGGAACCCGTTCGAGTCGGCGAGCTTCGAACCCGGCTCATATATGCCGCCGTAGACCGCGCGCCCGAGGTGCTCAATGAACGATCCGAAGAGCCGTCGGTCCAGATCGGCGACCTTCCGCGAAGAATCGACAACCACCCGGGCAGGGTCGGGAGGCGGAGTCATCGCGTACACTGCGCGACCCAGCCACGCGCTGGTGGCCAGACCTGCTCCACTCGCCATCGTCTGTTTCAGGAACTGCCTTCGGGGAATTCTTGACATGGTAGGGTTCCCTCCTTTGTTCGTGACTGATCCCGCCACGTGCGTATGAAGCCTCGTGGCTTTCGAAGAAGTCCTTCCCTCGTGACTCCCAATGTCTCGCTGCAGAAGTCTGTGACGCCTTGCAAGGGGGCCTCGCGAGCATTGCGCTCGTTTCACACTCCGAGCAGAGCGGTGATTTCCATCACGCAAGCTGAAGAGTCACAGTTGCCACCGACATGGATGGCAGGTCCATACGAACTCTCGAACCTTCTACACTGACAGGATGAGGCTTCGGAACAATCCGGTCTGGGTCGTCAAAGCCGTTGAAGGCGTTGAAGTCTGCGTCGTGGAGAATCTGTGCTTTGCCCCCTTTGGCGGTGCGGCGTGACAGTGTGCAATCCACCTGTAGGTCGGCCCCCACTCGCGGGCTCACAAAGCTGACAACGAGTTCATTGTCCTTCATGGATGCCGAAGCAGAGAGCCCAAGGGGGTCCGTCCCCTCGGTTTCAACTCGCAAAGCCGTCTTCGACCGGTGGGACTTGAACAGAGCGTAGGTGTAGTACGTCGTGGTCCGCACGCAACGCTCACTCTCCGGCCCGTCCGTCAAAAGCAAGGAGTGGAGGACGTTCACCATTTGCGCGATGTTGCACATGTAGAGCCTATCCGCCTGCCGGTTGAAGAGGTTCAAGCCCAACCCTGCGGCCACGGCGCTGCGCATTGTGATCTGCTGCCAGAGCCGGCCATTCCTTTTCTCCTCCTCGGGCACTATGCGGTCCCATACTCCCCACTCATCGAGCAGCAAACCAACGTTGCGGCCGAACTCGTAGCTGTCTAGCACCGCCCGTTGCTGGATGACGGCTTGCTCGATTTTGGCGAAGCTCGACAACTGCTCCTCCATGGCGTCAACCGCAAAATTCGTTGCGGTGCACTTGCCCCCGGAGTAGTAGTGCATGGAGAAGCCGTCCGGAAGCCGGTGACCACGAACCTCGTCCATGAAGCCGCGTGACCAGGAAAGATCGTTCCCGTTGGGACCACAGGCAATGAGGAAAGGCCTAGTGCTTCCGAAGGCGCGCGCATAGACAGAAAACCTCCGGTACATGGCGGCGTATTCCTTCGGCGTCATTTCACCGCCGCATCCCCAGTTCTCATTGCCGACTCCCCAGTAACGCACCTGAAAGGGTTCAGGAGATCCGTTAGCCGCCCGCTCATCAGCTAGCGTGCTCCCCGAGTGATAGTTGCAGTACTCGATCCAGTTTCGTAGCTCCTCAGGCGAACCGCTCCCGACGTTCCCGGCAACGTAAGGCGCAGCTCCGATCTTTCGGCACAACCCAATGAACTCGTGGGTTCCGAAGCTGTTGTCCTCGACGTATTTGCCCCAATGAATGTTGACGCGCTTGGGCCGCCTCTCCGCCGAACCGATGCCATCCCGCCAGTGGTAGTCATCGGCAAAGCAGCCTCCGGGCCAACGAAGGACGGGGATTTCCAGCTCGCGAAGGTACTCAATGGCTTGTTTGCGATAGCCATCGATGTTGGTAATTCGAGAACCCTTCCCTACCCAGAGGCCGCCGTACACGCAAGATCCTAGATGCTCAGCAAACTGCCCGTGGAATTCCGGTCGTACGACACCGATTTCGGCGTCGTCCGGACGACCACGCGTCGCGCGTTGGAGGAGACCCCAAAGACACGTCGGGGTGCAAGCGTGGTCAGCGCCAATGCAGCGCCGTCGATGGCGAACTGCCGTCGCGACATGAGGCGTCTCATGGTGACTGTGGTTTCCTTCATGGCCTTGCTCCAAGGGGGTGCGCCCAGGGCCTCGGTTGGGGTACGCGCGTGGGTTCCCCTGCTCAGGCAAGGAACTGGGGTAGAATCCAGTTGTGGTTGCCTCCAATGTAAACGCTTACAGACTATGGGCGCAAGCCCCTGTTGTCAAGGGTTTTTCGAGTCAGCGGGGCCTGCCAAGTCGACGTTCAGGAGCGCCCTAGACCGCGCACCTCTCGCCGAACAGCCCGTAAAGCGGGATAAGGGCGAGGGACTGCCCATGTCCGACGGTACGGAAAGTCAGCGGCTGGTTCGGTACAGGCTCCGTCCAGCCGGTCGGATCTTTTGGATTAGTGTTCATCCCGCCGTGTTCCACCAGGAGCACGCGCTGCACGTGCTGTTCGCTCAGGGTTTGGGTCCATCGCGCCGCCGAGCCCGCCATTCCTTCCACCACCTGCAATGCCTGTTCGTTGCCGCAATGGATGTACATGTCGAGGTGGCCATGGGGTCGGGATTTCCATCGCCAGAGCAGGCAGAAGCCTAACCGGTGCCACCTGAGGAAGGTTCTCGTTTTGACGACGGTGAGGGCGTGTTTCCAAGCACACCGTCTGGAAAGGGACACAAGTGTTAGCTTGCTGGTTTCGCTAGCTCGAGGTGGTCTCACTTGACGTTCGACATGGAGCAAGTTGTTGTCGGAGGAACAAATTCGCGGTTGTCAACTTGGAGCGGGACCTCAGTGCCAGCCTTTGGAAGGAAAGGGCTTGAAACAAGAGATTCAGGACAGTTTGGCACCGCATCCAAGGCACGATAGACATTCCGCATAGGAGACAGAATGCCACGCCTTGAAGGGAACAGAGAACCAGACGCTGGTGACGGTCCTTAGCTCCAAGACTCACGCGTACGGAATGTACGGAATATGTGCGGAGCACAGGCGATCGAGCCCCCGCACCTTCGGTCCGAGAGTTCGCCATCCACTATGTAAACGGCCCGATAATCTAATGACCCGATGGCTCGACCTTCTCGTTCCCTCCTACTGCGCCTGCACGTATGGGATCCACACCCGCATGGGGCTTGGTTCGCGGTTGGCCCAGGCGTAGTAGGGGATGAAGGTCAGTTCGACCTCGCGACCGGTGCGCTTCGCCTCAGGACCGACAGGCTGATAGAGCGGACCCTGCGAGGCTGCTTGATCGTAGGCGAGCGCACGGTAGTGGACTACGGTGACTCCACCCAGCAACCCCACACGATGTTCCGTACGGAAGGTCTGCGATGATTTCCTACCGACGGGAAGCGCCACATTCACCACCGAGGAGCTCCCCGACTGATCGAGTTGCTCCAGGCAGTAGACGAGCGGCCCCCGCTGCACGGCGACCTTGCCGACGTTCTCGTAAACCCGCGGGTGAGATGTGACAAGCTGGGGTGCCATATCGAACTCCAGCTGTAAGCGGTCGCCGGACTCCCACTTCCGCCGGATGGGCAGATAGTCGCCGCGGTTGATGCGTTCTTTCACATTCTTTCCATCGACGCGAACCTTGGCGCCTGAAACCCATCCCGGAATACGGACGTACAAGGTGAATTCTTTCTTTTTGGCTGGCGAGACGGTGATCTCAACATTGCCGTCCCACGGGTAGTTAGTCTTCTGCTCGACCTTCAAGCCGGTGCCGTCTTCAAGATGCCAATTGAGCAGTGAGTTTTCGTAGAGGTTGACGTACAGTCCGTCTTTGCTGGTGCTATAAAGATAGCCTGGCAAACCGCCGAGTGTGCGCTCGATGTTGGGTGGGCAGCAGAGAACGTCGTACCAGGGATTGCGAGTTGTGCCTTCCTCACTGTGCCAGTTGGGATCGGTCCTCCCTGGAGACTCCAGTGGGTTGGCGTAGCAGTAGAGCGTTCCATCGAGCGACATGCCAACGTTTACAGCGTTGTACAGCATCCGCTCCAGAACATCCGTGAAGCGTGCCTCGCCCGAGGCGGCAAGCATGCGCCAGTTCCACATCATCCCGCCGATGGCCGCGCAAGTCTCGGAATAGGAACGCGCGTTGGGTAGTTCGTAGGCATCGCCAAATGCCTCGCCTTCCCAGCGCGAACCCAGGCCGCCCGTGATGTACATCTTGGTGTTCACCGTGTCCTGCCACAGGTTCTCGAGCGTGCGCCAGTATTTCTGATCGCCGGTTTCAAGGTAGTAGTCCGCCGCGCCGCTGCAAGCATACATGGCGCGCACGGCGTGACCCTGCATGTGAGTTCGTTGGGTGAACGGAATGCCGCTGAATGTGTAGATGAATCGGTGCGGGGGGCGGTTGATGTGCTGGTCGCCGTTCAGGATGTAGGCGGCCAAATCCAGATATCGCCGCTGGCCAGTTGTGCGATAGAGCTCAATCAATCCCATCTCGACGACCGGATGTCCGGCAAGGTAGGGTTTCTTATCGGGGCCGAAGTCTCTGGCGATGTAGTCCGCAAACCGGGCGGCAGCGTCGAGGAACTTCGTATCCCCCGTGGCGCGGTAGTAGGCAATCGCACTCTGGAGCATATGGCCGAGACAGTAGTCCTCGTGGCCCCAGTCCAACGTTTCGGGAGTCAGGCGGTCCTTCAGTTTGTCGCCGTGGAAGTAGGTGTTCAGGTAGCCACTGGGTTCCTGAACCGCTATGATCTCGTCGATGGTTTGCTCGGCGATAGTTCGCAACTCAGGCCGGTCGCCCGACTGCAAGAACATGGCGACGCCCTCGATCCACTTGTAGGGATCAGTGTCGGAGAAGACCGGGCCTCTGCGTGGGACGTTCTTGCCTTTCGAGAGCCGACGGAAGTTGTCTACGTAACCGTGTTCCTCAATCAGCTTCCAGATACTCGGGATGCTCTTTTCGACGGCCACTTTGCGGCGCTGTCCCCAGAAACCGTCGCCAATCGTGACCGCCCTGACGGGGATGCTGTGAAGCTTGGCGTAGGGCGTCTTGCTCAGGTTCAGGACACCCTGGTCGTGCCACGGCGTGTCACCGGTTTGTGCACGCAGAAGCGCTGGAGCCGCCAAGGCAAGAGCCAATGCGAGGCAAACCCACCACCCAGCACCTGATCTCATATCAAATCCTCCCAAGACTAAAAACGCTTTCAGTGGCCTTAATAACCGGGATTTGCATTTTGGGTTCCCGGGAAGCTGTAAGTATACACCACACTGCTTCCCCGTGAACTTCTGCTGCGCGGTTTTCATCGAGGCAGTTTCTCAGACACTTCGACGAGCCAGGTTGGAAGCAGGAAACAGACCAACCAAGTGAGCGGAACAGGCAAACCGAACCGGCATGCCCCCCAAGCCCCGCATTGCGATCTGAACACGAAACGAGAGGGCGGCTCGCGTGTGATCCTGCGGGGAGATAAAGTTGAAATCGGAAATCCCGGCTTGAATCAGTGCCACCCTTTTCATGCGAAAAACTACTCTACAGGCCCAGCCACGGCAAGCCATCGCAGGTCTACGGCGAGCCGGGGCAGGTGGCGATGCGCGCCTACGAATATGCAAAGGGATTTGAACGCGCTCGCAAACCAGACCTTCGACCTTATGGTAATCGAAGGTGGCATTCATGGCGCGGCGACGGCGCGCGAGGCCGTGTTGCGCGGCCTGAAGGTGGCTTTGGTTGCGGCGCGAGATTTTTCGAGCGGGACCTCCAGCCGATCCTCGAAGCTCATCCACGGCGGCCTGTGCTATCTCGAGCAGTTGGATTTCAAGCTCGTCCACGAGTCGCGCACCGAGCGGCGGCTCTTGCTGAGTTTGGCACCGCACCTTGCGCGTCCTGTTCCTTTCCTGCTGCCCATTTATCGCGGCGACCCGTACTACCCGCTTAAGATCCGCGTGGGGCCTTCGATTCACGACCTGCTGGGAAACCTCGGCCCGGAAGACCGCCACCGGATGCTGACCGCCGAGGAAGCCCTGAACCTGATCCCCGCGTTGCGTTCCGAAGGTCTGCGCGCGGCGGCGATCTATCACGACTCGGAAACGGACGACGCTCGTCTGACGCTGGAAAACATCATTGATGCGGCAGAGCACGGTGCGGTGGTAGCAAACTACACCGAAATTCGTGCCTTGGCCCTGTCCGCAAAAGGAAAGGTGCGCGAGGTGGTGTCCGCGGAGGCCGAAGACGGCCTGACGGGCCGGCGATACGAAATCTCCGCGTGCTTCTGGGTGAACGCTACAGGTCCATGGGTTGATCGCCTGCGCGGGGTGCTCCCGGGATTTGAGGGCCAAAAGACTCTGCGACTAACCAAGGGGACACATCTGATTCTGCCCCCTGTCGCCCCGCGCCACGCTCTCTTTGCCGCTATTCTACCAGGGGAGCGCGGCTTTCTACTGTTGCCCTGGTACGACCATGCCTTGCTCGGGACGACCGGCACGGATTTTGAGGGTGATCCAGCGTCAGTGCAGCCGGAGCGCGCTGACGTGCACTACCTCCTGCGGGCGGTGAACCGCGTGCTCCGCCAACCGCTTCAGGCAGACGACGTCTTGGGGAGTTTTGCGGGCTTGCGCGCCCTGGCGACCGAGCCGGGACGCAGCCCTTCGGAAAATACCCGCGCATACTGTTTCCATGAAGAGGTGGAGACAAAAAATTTCATTTCGATTTGCGGAGGGAAGCTAACCACTGCTCGCGCCCTGGGCGAAAAACTCGTGGAGGAGATCTCTGAGCGGCTGGGGACGCATTCGGTTCGCCGGCTCTCGAGCCGTGCGATGCCGCTTCCCGGGTGGACGCACCGGGCCCTTCGGCCAGTTCGTGAAGTCGGCAACGGAACAAGCCGTTCAGGAGTTTGGCGTGCCGTTGCGCATTGCGGAGCGCATCGTGCAGACCTATGGAAGCCGCTGGCGGCAGGTGCTCGATCCCATCCGCAAATAGATGTCGGTCGCTGAGCCATTGCCGGGCACCCTGACGCTGCTGGCCGCGGAGGTGAATTTCGCCATCCGCCATGAAATGGCCTTGAACGTAGAGGATTTTCTTCTACGACGCTCCGGTCTGAACTGACTTGCCGTGTGCTCCCTTGGCGAAGCGGCGCCAGCGGCGACGCAAATCTTTGCCTAAGAATTCGCGTGAAGCGCCGAGCGCCGCCAGGCTGCCTTGGACGCCTTCGCGCGTAGCGCGTCCGTTCCGGCTGGGGATTAGAGATTAGAGGCTGGGAGCTAGCCTAAGCCTTTGAGGATGTTTCCAATGTCGAAGATATTTTGAGCGAAATCACCTCCGATAAGCTCCAGGCCTTCGACGGTTACGGCTTAGTCAGAATCCTGGGGGTGCAACCGCTGTCCATGCCAAGAACTCCGTCCGCGTTGAATTCAATGGCGTCAGTGGTGATGATTAGAACCACGGCCAGAAATTCGATCTTGGTCCGATTTGCCGAGAAGTACCCTTATTTCCCGGGCTGCACGCATTCTTGGCGACCCACAGCCGCAAAACGGCACGATCAATGGATAAAACCGCCGTAAGCATGAAATTCTGAGCAACGCGGCGTGACGTATTTCGGAGAGAGCCGTCTCATTTCGACAAGGACGCCGACATCCTCGGATTCTGCCCGGAAGGATAACTGTTGCGAAATCCCCTTGCCACCAGAGACGAGGACGGAGGGGATCACTCCGCTCATAGGTTAGCTGCTCCTGCAACCACCTGGTTCAATGAGCGTGGTTTGGGTTTCTCGGATAGATCCTCTAAGTCCCCTTAGCGTTACCGATGCCCAGATCATACTCCGCTGGCCGCCGACCGAAGAGATTAGCTGCACACAATCAAGTTGTACACACTCCGGCAAGTTGCCTCACCCCTCCAAAGCGGCAGTGATACGGAAAGGAGGAAGTGAAACGCCAACAAGTCCAATCAGTCTATTCAGTCTCTCGTGTCTATAAAGGATGTCAGACTCTCAACCCAAACGCGAAATTCCAGTAAGTGTATTGTCCGAAGATTGCCGAATAGGACTGGCAGCTTTTGTTTCCAATCAGTCGCGGACGATTCGTTTTTTGCCGATTCTATTCTTTCTCTTATGTCTATCTGATGGCAAGGCAGGTTAGACACCGAGCTTTTTCGGGCGTGCAACTAATTGAAAAAGAGGCGAGAGAAAAATGGCGGAGAGGGTGGGATTCGAACCCACGTCACGATTTCTCGTGAACACGCTTTCCAAGCGTGCTCCTTCAGCCACTCGGACACCTCTCCAGGGCCTCACACTGTAAGTTCACTACCGACCAGAGACGCCTGCCGCGTTTGGCGAGCGCCAATCAAACCAGTATAGCATCGCGCTCCCCGAACCAGCCACAAAAGGGGCGAGGTTGGGGATGCGTCGAGACGCTAGCACCCCGACGGGCTTACTTGAATCTCTGCCGGAACTTCACTTCGAGGCCGAAAATGCCGTTCTGGTCGCGCGCACCAATCAGTGAGACGCTATCACTTATTGCCAGCTCGAATTGGATGATTCGGTACTGCGAAGCGGCAGTATTGGTCACATAGGTGAGAGTGAAGTCGCGGGTCACCTGTTGTTCCACGGTGACACGAGCGCCCGAGCCGTAACCCGGCGCGCCCACGTTGGGGTCAATCTTAATGCGGCTCACGCCGAATAACCGCTGAATGCGGCCAGTCACCTGGCTTGACAGAGCCTCGGAGAGCAGGGCACTGGCTCCCACGCTGGGCAGGGTATGCTCCCCCACGGTTGACATCTCCTCGTCCTGGCGCGAGTAACCCAGCGCCAACAACGAGAGAATATCGGCGGTGGGCAAGGGTGGATCGGAGCGGTAGGCAAACTTCAGCCGGTCAAACGGGCCCGAGACGTCCACCGTCAGGTCGTAGCGTTGCACGCGCGTTTGCGCTTCCAAGTCGAGGACCGCCCGGGTTCGCAAGGGATTCGTCAGGCTGAGGTCGCCGCGGATAAGCTTGTACCGGTTACCGCGGAAAACGGCCTCGCCGCTCAGGAGATGGATGGTCCCCACTTCCACGGGATTCGCCAAAGTACCCTGCAACCGAACGTCAAGGTCAGCGAGAAGGCGCAGGTCCCGGGTTTCAAGCCTGACCGGCGGCGCTGAGGTCACGCGGACGTTCAGGCGAATCTTTGAAGCCAGCAGCGAGGGCACGCCGGGTGTCTGCTCACCATAGAGGCCGCCAGCCTGGATCATGCGCACGAGCCAGTTGACGTTTTCGCTGGCGAGCACCTGACGAACAACGAGTTCGCCTTGGAGCTGGCCCCGGTCTGGGCTCCCTGCCAATCCGAGATTGCCGTGCAGGAGCGTAATGAAATCGGCGGGGTAACGCACCCTCACCTGGTCCAGGTTTGCTTGTAGCTCGAAGCGAGGCGTTTGCGTGAGGGTCACAAATCCATTCACCGTGACCGCCCCCCCACCGCTTACCCCGCGTAATGAGCGCACCACGGCCCTTTCGCCCTCAAGCTCAATAGTGCCTTTCAGGCTGCTGAGCCGGAAGGGAAGGTCGCCATAGCTCAGGCTCACGTCCTGGACATCGAGAGTTCCGTTTAGCACAGGGTGGGCAGGGGATCCGCTCACGCCCAGTTTCAGTTCGCATCCCCCAGTGGCCTGCAGGCCAGGTTCGAGGAGGCTCAGCAGGGCAGCGTCGGCCATGCCTTGCGCGGTGAGAGAGAGCACGGGCGGTTCCGCGAAGCGCATCGAACCCTCGACTCCCAGATCTGTCGAAGGACCGTGCATTCGAAATCGCCGGGTAGTCAGCACGCCGGTCGCATATCGCAGGTCGATGGGTTGGTCGTTCTTCCACTTGAGGGTGGGCAAGCTGACTTCCAAGGTCTGGACTTTGCTTGCCAGCTCCAAGCCCTCCGGCCTCCGAAGTGGCCCAGTGAGTTTTAATGAACCAGTGGCAGTGACAGTCGCATTGAACTTCCCGTTCAGGAGGATGCGAATCCAAGGGTCCACACGGAGGTTGTTGTATTGGCCCTTGAGTTCAAAAGGCCAATCGTCTCCGGGTCGTGATTCGCCGCTGAACTGCAAGGTCCCGGCTGGTCCCGATCCTTCCCCCTGGACGCGCAGGTGTTGTCCCTGGCCATCGAGCTGGCCTCGCAAATCGCCGATCGGGCTGCCGTCAACACTCATCTCTTGAATGGTCCAGGTGGAGTGGAGTTGCAGATTCTCGGCTGTACCTTCACCGCGCAGGTCAAAGCTAGCTCGACCGCCGAGTCCACGCGACGCGGTGGAGCGAGTCGCGGCCAAGGCTGATTGCCTGAACTCGGCGAGGGAGAAGTCGGTGCCCCGGAGCTCGCCCGAAAAAAAGCGTTTGGCGGGCTCGAAGCTGATCTGTCCTGTGATCCGCCCATGACCTTTCTCCAGATGGATTCCCTTGAGCGTCCAAACGGACTGAGCTACGCGAATGTTGGTGGCAAGAGAATCGAAGGGCTCTTGACCAACCTTCCCGTCCTCGACCCGCACCACGCCGGCGCCTGTCAGGTTCGAAGCGGTTCCATCGAGATCGAGTCGGCCGGTGGCGTAACCGCTGACAGGATATTCTGCCCCCAGAGCTGCTTTCAGGCCTTCCAGCGGAGTACGCTGGGCGCGGACGGAGAGATGCACTGCTGAGTCCGGAGTGAGCCTCCAATGCTGCAGTCTGGCCGAGGCTTCTAGATTCAATACGCTCGTTCCGTGGTCCAGGTGGCTGTTGGAAATCTCGATGAAGTCCGGCGCCGCGACCACGTTTGCCGCAAGCTTGTCCCACTTCCCGCCGTGATAGTCAGACTCTCCGACCTGGAAGCGACCACTGATCTGCGGCCGAATGACAGAGCCAAAGACTTCACCGGAGAACGTGGCCGGCGACTTCAGCAACAGGGGTATGGGCTGCGTGGTGCCGGAGAGGATTTCGACGACAGGGCGCCATTCCTCAAAGTCGGAAGTGACCCCTTCCACGCGGAGCTTACTTGCGGGGGCAGACCGAGACGCTGACCCAGCCAAGGCGCCGTGGAGAGTCAGCAAAGATTTCGGCGTTCGGAACTGGGCCTCTAGCGTGTCGAAGGCCAGGCCCCGGGCAAAATGGGCCGTCCCGCGCGCGTGTCCACTCACAGGCAGTGAGCCTTGCGGGATGGTGGTTGGGGGCCGAAACAGCAGGTTGAATTCCGACTTGAGGTTCTCGAGGTTCCCCGTCCACACCGCCTCCGCCGTGCCGTCAATACTGGACGATGGGTGCAGGCGGCTGATCAACGTTGCTGCGGGCAAAGATCGCAGAATCGTCGCGAGATGCAGGCCGTGGAACTGGGTACGAAGATGGACGCAGGGAGTTGAGTCGGAGAACGCAATCTCAGCTCTCCCCTGCGCAGTGCCTCCCAGTCCAGAAACCAAGAGATTCGAGAGTTCGATGCGGCCTTTCTCGACCGAGTAGTCCGCCGAGGCGTCGAGGCGGCCAGGATTGAACTGCGACACAAGGAGCTGGAGCTGTCGGGCCTGTACACGTCCCTGTGCTGAGACCTCCCCGTATCGGTAGATTCCCTGGCCTTCCACACGAAGGCTGCCGCCACGCAGTTCGGGCACCCGGAGGGTCTGGGCGAGCGTCGGGGTTTCGGCATTAGTCTGAAAGGAGAAATACCCTTCGGGGTTCGAAAAGTCGTGCAGCGTGAACGAGCCTTGCCCGCTCATCCCCGGAGCTTGCCAGGCCAGCGAGGTCACGGCGAGATCCGTGCGTGAGAACTCGAACCGGCTTGTAAGCGTAAGGGGCGGGGGAGACCAGCGTGAAAATCGAATGCTTGCGGCGGATGATGCCAGGCTGCCTGCGTAGCGTTGCCCATGGCTGAGGCGCAGAAGGATGGCGACTTCGCTCGCGTTCAGATCCAAGGGGAAGCGTTGGTCATTCCAGAAGAAGCTGGAGTGTGCCAGCGTCACCCTTCCGATTGAGAGGTCCAGCAGCCGGTCGAGTGCCTTTCCGGCCTGGAGGCCAACAGTTGGGCCTGGAATGTTCGTTGAGCCGTCGGGTTTCGTGCGGAGGTGAAATTGGGCGTTGTCCCAGTCGAGATTCCGCAGGTGAATGCGGTGGCGGAGGAGATATGCCGGATTGAGCCCTACTACTACAGTATGTGCCGAGAAGAGCGGAGGCTCACCCGCTAGTTCTGACCCATGGATAACGAGATCCCGGAACACAACCTGAAAAACCACTGGCCGGAAGCGTAACTTGCCGATCTCAACGTGCCCGCCTGTGAGATCTTCCAGGCTGGCAACGATGCGGCGTTCCAGGAGGCGCCGAAACCAGGGGGTACTCATGACCCCCGTGGCGACGGCTGCCAACGCGGCGAGTGTCCCAACCACGTAGAGCAATTTGCGAAATCGCTTCGACATACCAGCGGTCCTATAAATCCGGCCCGAGGCCGGAATCAGAACGAGTGAAATCTTACCCGGCGGCTGGAGGCGAGTTCCTCCAGCCACTTCCCGAGGAGCTGATCGATTTTCTTTTCCACGAGTATTTCTCGAATCTGAGTTTCGACCTCAGCCAGGGTCGGTGCGGGCCCGACGTTCCTCCGGGTGTATTCGGGCACAAACGTTTCGCGGTAGTAAGTCTCGATCTCAGGAACAGTGAGCACAGCAGCCGGGCGTAGTCGTTGATCAATCAGGCGGAGGATTCGCTGCTGTTCCGCGATTCGCTCGAGGAGTTCCCGCTCCCCCATGCCCAGGGTACGGAGCGCAGCCTGGAAATCTTCCTCCGGGCCGAATCCTTTGCGAATGCTGGCCAGGCGCTCCGCTGCAGCATTCGCGAGGTCGGCTGCCTCGGGAGGATTCGTCCCTTCTTCCAGAGCTAGCAGCTTCTGGTACGTGAGCCGTTTGCAGACTTGTTCCAGCGCGGCTCCATCGGGCGGAGGTGGCGGCCAGCGCGCGTCGGGGAAGTGTTCGAAGCGGTACTCCCTCTCGACGTCACTTTGAGTGATGGCGATGTTCTCAATCGAAGCCACCACGCGGTCGAGGGTCTCCGCCGAAGCGCTCCGCGCCGTGCTCAGGGCGGCCAGCCACACCAGCAACGCCGTCAATGGGATCAGAAGCTTTGTCCAACGCTCAAGAAAAACTGGAACCGCGATAATCGCTGTACCTCCACTTTCGTCAGTCCCTCCGGCAACGGTATGACGACTTGGTAGCGGGAAGGATTCAGATTGTAGCCCACGTCGAAGCGAATGGGCCCGAGAGGGGTTCTGTATCGCAGGCCCGTGCCCACGGCGTGGGAAGTGTAGTCCAAATCCGTGGGAGAGTTCTGGGATACCTTCAGTAGTTTCATTCTACGAATGCTCGAGTACACGTTTCCGGCGTCGTGAAACAGCACGAAGCCCACACGCCTCTGCGCAAGCGGCAGACGCAATTCGAGCGAATTGAGGAACAGAGCGTTGCCCCCAATCGGGAAGCCGGTGTTAGGATCGCGTGGCCCGGCTTGGTTGATGGAGAAGCCGCGCTGCGACTCGCTACCCCCCATGAAGAACCGTTCCGGTAGCGGTATGTCATGGGTCAGGATCACCGTGGGGGGCTCGCCGTCTTCGGAAACCTCTACCTTGCGAAGGCCTCCGAAGGGTGACTCCACGCCCAAGCGTGTGTTGCGAGCGAAGATTAGGTGAGAGCCCAGCCGGTGGTAGGTGGCGTTTTGCCCCGTAAAGCGAATGAAGTTGGCCTCTGATCCAAACGGGCCCGCGGACACGCCCGCATCAACCAACGAGTAGGACCCTTGGGTCGCATCCGTCGGATCGTCGCGGTGATCGTTGACGTAGCTTCCTCCGAGCGTTCCAATCCGCGCCGGCTGGCTGAGCAAGAATCGCTGCGCCTTTGGGACGCGCAGCGAGATATCCAGAGCTTGCACCCGGCGGTACCTGTACTGCCCAAGGATCAGAGTTGTCGGACCGACAAGCTTCTCGACGCTGACGGAGGCTTCTTTGCGATCGGCCGTGAAGGTCAGCACGTCACGGCTTCGGTCCACCAAGCCATTGAAGCGCAGTTTGAGATCACGGCGCGTCAACAAGCGAGGGATGAAGTAGCCCAGGGAACCACCTTTCTCAAGGTCCGACAAGCGTCCGCGGAGACTTAGAGTTTGCGCACGTCCTCCTACATTCAGCCGTGTGACCTCGAGCGAGAGTCGGGGACTGGCTTTGTATTGCCCCCCCGGCTTGTTGCTGCCTAGTTTCTGCACCTCCACGCCTCCACCGTAGCCCACGGTCCACCGCCGGGCCTCTTCCACGCTGACCAGGACGGTTCTATGCGTTTCGGGGGCAGACTGGCCTTGTGTCGCAATCTGAACTTGGCTGAAGACTCCTAGGTCGTAGAGTCGCCGCTGAGATTCGAGGAGCTCGCGCTGGCTAAGGGGTTGCCCCCTCCGAAACTCGAGTTCGCGGCGGATGGTTCCCTCACGTGTGTACCGGTTGCCTATCACGAAAACGCGCTGGATACGTTCCTGCGGCCCGGTTTCAATTCGATACTCGAGATCGACCTCGTGCCTGGAAGCGGCTGGGGAGGCATGTGGGGTGATCGCCGCACTGGCGTATCCGCGGTCGGCGAGGTATCCAGCGATGAAGTCTCGGTCCACCAGGGCTCGGGCCGGAGAGTAAGGTTGGGAAGGCTTGGTCAATAGGAACGGCCAAAGCTTCTTTTGGGTCTCGGGATCCACCCCAGTGAGCGACAGTCCGCGGACGGTCGTTTGCGGCCCTTCTTCAATCTCGAATGTGACGAACCAGCGTCCGGGTTGGTTTTCGAAACGCGGGTTGATATGCGGCGTGATCCGCACGTCGAGGAAGCCCCGCGAATGGTACAGCATGGTCAGACTATTCGCCTTGCGCTCCACCAGTTCCTGGCTGAAGGCAGGTGGAGGCGGAACCAGTCCTTCGGCCGGGGCAGATAGGGCCTCTGTAAGCTCCGCCGTGGACACGCTGCGGTTCCCTTTGAACCCATAGCCCACGAACTCTCCACGCTCACCCAGATTCACTCGAAATATCAGGTCCAGCCTCTGCGAGTCGGAGTGGATCACTCGCTCCGCCTTTACCGAGGCTGACAAGTAACCTTGCCGCTGGTAGTGGTCTTCCAGGATCCGCTCGCATCTTGCCAGCGCAGGATCATCCACGACGCCGTCCCGGAAAACGGGGAGAAGGTCCCTCAGCTTGGAGCATCGGATATGAACGCCTTCCACGCGCACCCTGAACAAAGGTCCGGCTTCCGCCTGGAGCAGGAGCTTCTCAGTGTTGAGCTTGGGATCGTAGATCCGCTGGAGGAGACTTACGGTGGCTTGCAGTCGGCCGTTCGCCACGAAGAACTGGTGAATCTTGAAGAGCCCGCGCTCGATGCGTGCGGAAGTGAGGTGAATTCCGTTGCGCCAGCCGGCCACGGCTGCCAGGCGCTGTGGTGGGAAGGCCGGTTGGTTCTGGAACTCCACGCCAGCGAGACGTGCGGGGGCTCCCGGTGAGACGGAGAAAACGACATCAGCTTCCTGGGTGTTGGGGTCACGCAGAGTCCTGTGATCAACGCGGGCCTGATAGTAACCATTCGTCGCCAGGAGATCGGCAACGTGTTGACGCGCGAGAGCAAGATCTTTGTCGGAAAGCGGCTGACCCAGGCGCAAGCGTGAGGCGGTGACCAGGACCCTGGGCTCGAGGGGTTTGGGAGTCCCTTCCACGCGCACAATGCCCACGAAGTATTGAGCCTTCCCGACGAAAACCAGGTTGACCCCGTCTGCAGCGAGTTCAGCTTCTGCCCGCAGGTCGGTAAAGTGTCCAGTTGCATAGAGGTTCTTGAGACTCTCCGCAACCTTGGATCGATCGAGAGGTTCGCCGGCCTTTTGGGTGATGACGCCCGGGAAATCCTCCATCGTCAGGCTAGCGTCACCCTGGAGGCGAATAGTCACCACCGGTTGGCCCCAGGCAGGTGAGGCGGCTGCGGCATCCTGAAGGCCCATTAGCGCTGCGAGCGCAAAGCCTAGTGAGAGGCCGATGGCAATGCCGTGCCCTGCCGAGGCTTTTGGGCGAAGTCGAGTCTCGCAGAGATGCGTGAGGGGAAAGATCGGCAAGCTCAAGATTCCGCTGTAGAGCTCTGCTGGCAGATTTTGAATCACCCCATAGTCAGAAAAGTGCCAGAAAAACGCGCCACTATTATACTTCCGTTTGCGCGTCCCGTAAGACAAACTCTCAACCTAAGCCCATCCAATTAGCGCCAATCGCGGGGGGGCCAGCCGCCAGTGGCCTCGGAAAAGAAGCACGATGGACTATTTGATGCGCTGTTCAACTTCCTGGCCGAAGCGTTCGATCAGCTTATGAGCTTCTCTCACGTCTTCTTTGCGAGTGCGGTGGTTCAGGACGCAGAAACGCAGGACATAGCGTGACCCCAGCCGTGTTGACGACAGCATGAGCGCGCGGCTCGATATGATCCTCGCCATCAAGTTCTCATTCAACCGGTTGAGAACCGCCTCACACTCCGTTTCGTCTTGCGGCATGTTCTCGGGGACGTAGCGGAAGGTGAAAACTCCCAGAGAAGGAGGTGTGACGATTTCGAGGCGCGGCGACCTCTGAAAGATCTGTGCGGCATACTGGGTGAGGTCCAGGCATTGGTCGATGATTTCCCGGAAGCGCGCGGCTCCGTATGTTTTCACCGCCATCCATACCTTCAAGGCGCGGAAGCTGCGGGTCAACTGCAGGCCGTAGTCGCAGAAGTTCACTTCGCGCTCTTCGCGCTCGACATCGCGCATGTAGTCCGGGAGGATGCGGAAAGTCTCGCGCATCAACCGGCCCTGGCGCACAATGACGCAACCGGCTTCGAACGGGCAATAGAACCATTTGTGCGGATCGAGCACGACCGAATCCGCCTGCGCAATTCCCTGGAGAAGCTCGCGTCCTCTCGCGGTGAGAGCGGCAAAGCCGCCGTAAGCTGCGTCCACGTGAAACCAGGTCGAGTTCTCGCGGGCGATTTGGGCGACTTCGGTCAGTGGGTCAATGGCACCCGTATTGGTTGTCCCGGCATTGGCGATCACTGCCAGGGGTCGGAGACCCGCTGCACGGTCCTTGTGGATCTGGCTGGTCAACTCGACGGTGTTAAGGCGGTATTGCGCGTCGGTGGGAACGCGACGGACTTGCTGAGCAGGAATTCCCAGAATACGCAGACCGCGGTCTATCGACGCGTGGGTTTGGTCGGAGAGGTATACGACCGCGTTCTCCACCTGGTCATTCAGCATGGCCCGTCGCGCCACCGCCAGTGCCGTCAGGTTGGCTACGGAACCGCCGCTGACGAGCAGCCCAGCGGCTTCCGCTGGGAGTCCGAGCATCTGCTTGAACCAGTCGATCACTACCAGCTCTACCTGGCTAGGTCCTGACGACTCCAGCCACGTCCCGGCAAACACGTTGCTTCCCGCCATCAGAGCGTCGGCCAATATGCTCACAGGATTGGGTGCGCTGGGAATGAAGGCGAAGAAACGAGGATGGTCCAAGGAAATGACATTGGGTGCCACGTGGCGCGCATATTCCTCGAAGACGGCCTCGAAGGTGCTCGGCTTCTCAGGCAGGGGTTCGCGCAGCAGCTTCTCGGTCTCTTCGCGGGGGAGCTCCTGCCCGAGACTCGATTCGCGCAGACCAGCAAGGCGGGCAACGATCCAGTCCACGACTCTGTAACCGGCGCGGCGCATGGACTCAGGGTCGAGATCCAGGGAGACGTCGTGGATACGTGCTTCGAGCTGCTCCAACGAGGTCTGGTGATCCATCTGGGTTCTCCTGCAAGGGCGGAGCTTGACTGGCGATGGGGACGTCTAGGCTTTAACTGACCGGACTAGGTCGCCCAGCACCGCGCCAAGCAAGTTGTCCTGGGGGAACCCCTGCCCGAGGTGCTGGCGAAATCCCTCTGCCCAGGTAAAACCAGACAGCTCACCGGCGCGGGCGGCCATCTTCCGTAAGGGATCACCGGGCTTGGGAATGCGCTGTTGCGCTTGCAGCCACGCTTGCTGGCTCTCGTGGCACGCGAGCATCTTCTCTTTCCGCTCGAGCGTCGTGGTGACGTCCACAAACACGCTGGGTCGGATCTCCTTGCCCAGAATGTCCCGGTCTCCGAAAGGTTGGGCGTAGTAAAGGTGGGGTATGCCCCGAAGGGCTTTCGCCGGGCGCCGTGCCCCGGTCCGGAAGTTCGGCGCACAGGCGCCAAAGCAAGCCGATTGGCAAAGGTGGCTGGCGGTTTCGTGGTCGGCCATGTAGTCAACAGGGGAATGGGTAAATACCAGCGTGGGGTCCACACGCCGCACGAGCTCCATTACTTTGAAAAGTGTCCGGCGGTCATAGAAAACCAAGAGGTCCTTTTCTTTCAAGCAAGTGTACTCGGCGCGAATCAGGTCCGCGGCGCGCTGCGCTTCTTTCCGTCGAATGCGAGTGATTTTCGCTGCAGGGAGGATCGTGCTCCCACAATCTCCTGCCGTCAGCGTGGCAATATGGACCCTCGCGCCCTTGTCCGCTAAATGCACTAGCGTTCCGGCACAAAGGAAATCCGCGTCATCGGGATGAGCGAATAGCGCGAGAACCCTGACCGCTGGTTGCATACCTCAACCCCTCTGGCGCCGCCACATTACTCGCCGCCGGATTGTAAGCGCGAGCTACTTTGCCGCTGCGAAGGAAGCCGTCAACCGCAGTTTTCCCCAGGCGACCTCGATAATTCCTTTGCCATCCTTGCTCGCGAGCTGGATAGTCACCTGCTCGACAGAGTCCGCGGCCTCCTTGAGTTCCATGGGTACTCCCGCGAGCTTCGCCCTGGGGTCATATTGGTTGTAAGGCTTTGACGAAACCACGAGCGTCCACTTTCCTGGCTCGGCGAGGTGGGCGAGCAGGATGTGCTTGCCCTTCGCGACGCGGGTTCCGCCAAAATCCAGCTCCACGTTCGATTCGATGGTCGTGGACGCATTCGAACCCATGCGCCAGACTTGGCCCGGCTGGAGCATCTTAGGTGGGTCGCGGCCTTTCAGCGAGGGACGGCCGTAATTGATGGTGACGTTGGCGGTGCCGATGGTGGCCTTGGCATCGCCGCGGTCGGGCGCTTGCGCCAGGCTCACCATACCTGTGAACGCCAGCAGGCCAACAGCAAGGAGGCTAATGAAAAGCCGGTCCAGCTTTTTCATGAGAATGGTCTCCTTCAGACAAAGATTCTGAACCGACCAAGCCCTGTTCGGTTTTGGGCCCTAGGAAGCGGGTTGCGTCACCGCCAATGCGTCCGCTACGGCGTGCCCCAACTCTTCCGGGCTCAGAAAGCCGATCCAGTGACGGATGATGATACCTTTTCGGTCGAGCAGGAACAACGTCGGAAAGATGGAAATATCACCAAATGCTTTGTCAGCTTCTTTCGTCCAATGCACCACTAGAAACTGAATCTTCAGGTCGGCAAGGCAACGGCGGCGGAATCAATCGCGCCGCCCTCCCTTCGTCCCTGCGGGGGAGATCGCCCGCTGCGTTTGGCGGAAGCATTGCCAGTGGAAGCACAAGGAATGCTGCATGTATTGCTGTAAGTAGCTCCAGCCGTGACCGCCGACACGCAAGGCGAACTCGTGGGGGAATCCCTTGCTGGAAAGAATCTGATCAAGAAGCTGTGCGCCCACCTCGAACCCGTAGCGGTCTTGGTCGCCGCAATCGAAGTAGAGTTTCAGGTGGGCAAACCGCTCCGGGTGCTCAGCGAGCGTAAGGGGGCTGTTGGCTTCCCAATAAGCCTCATCGAGAGGCGAGCCGAACGGCTCCTGGAGGATGCGGGCGTAAAAGGCCCAGCGACCCTCGCCGGGGATGGGGTTCGGAAACTTGGGCAGGAGCGCCGCGCTGTGCGCAGTGGCGGAACCGAAAACGTCGGGATGGCACATGGCAAGGTGGAGTGCGCCATAACCCCCCATGGAGATCCCGCTGATGCCCCGCGCGGCGGGATTGGCCAGGGTGAGATACATCCGATCGATGGCCGGCACCAGCTCCTGGATAAAGAAATCTTCGTACCGTTCGCGGCCGTCCCGCGAGTTCACGTAGAACGTCCGCCCACCATCGGGCAGAACCACCAGAAACTTCCCTAGTTGCGCTTGCCTGATCAAATCTTCCCAGATGCGTTGGCCACCTCGTTCGCTCCAGCTCCTCTCATTCTCAAAAAGGCCGTGGAGAAAGTAGAGTGTGGGGTAACGCGTTGATCCGGATGAATCATAATCAGGTGGCAGGGCCACGCAATAATTCACGGAGTGGCCCATGATGGTGCTCGCGACTGATCTGCAGGCAACCTGAGTCGCAGACTCTGAAGAGGGGGATGCAGAGAAGGCAGGCGCGCTTGGCGCATGAAGCGCGGCACCGAGTAGAAACAACGCGGAGGCCCGAGTCACTCTGCGGTGGTAGGGATGGATGGGGTGTCGAATGTGGCGCATCGGCTAGCGAGGGGGATTGGTACGCGAGCGCTCGGTCTCCACGTAGATACTGGCTTTGCCGCTCTTCGAACTTGCGCCGACGGATCCTCCCGTGCTGCGGGTTCCTGCCTTCTTCGAGTCCGTCGAACCGTAGACCGTCCCGTGGATGTCTTTCAAGGGAGCTTCCTTCGAGCTCTTGGGGACGACCACCGGGCCACTCGATGCCGTGGAGTCCGAATCGGCAGGCCGAAATTCGAGGACATCCGCCTCTGCCGACTCCTTTGTCGCCTTCTCCGAGGCGGGCTTCTTCGCTTCCTGCTTGGCTGCCTCGCGGAGGGCAGTGTCTGTGCTCACACGTACGGCGTCGCTGAGCGCGGGCTTCTTCTCGGATTGAGTGGTTGAGGTGTTCTGCGGATCTGGATTCCGGCGCTCTTGCGCCGAGAGCAGACCCGCCGAAAGCAGGGTGGCCACGGCCAGCAGGATCCAAACCCTCGCCTGATTCCAGACCATGCTTCTGCCCTCAAGCCGATATACGAAAACCAACCCCTGACCGACTATTCTGAGGCCGCCGTACACGCCAGTCAAGCTCAGCCGCTCGCCTGAAGGCGCCATAGCGGGTAGCTGTCGCGGAGCTGCTTCCGCCTAACCCTTACATGGGCTGGTTCCAGAGCAACTCGATACTGATGCCGCCGTTAGGCTCCGTGTCGAGATAGGCAAAGCGTCCCTTGCTGTCGGGTGAGTCCCAGCCCCCGGACATGGAGACCGGCGCGCCTTTTGCCTCCAGGAGCTTCACGGCCTCGTCCATGTCCTTGACATCGAAAGCCAAGTGATGGAAACCCTCGCCGTGAGCTTTCAAGGCGTCCTCATAGACGTTGGGGCCGACAAGGGATTGAATCCACTCAAACGTCACATCACCGAAGCGCCACCAGCCAAGGTACATCTCAAACTTGCCGGGCTGACCGCGATAGTTTCGGTCCACGCTCACGTTGTGGTCCACGGGCATGCCGCCGAATCCCAACCGCTCATAGAAGGCGGCCACCTTTTTCACGTCGCGTACCACAATTGCGTATTGCACAACTTCATTGAAGGGATACTCGTTTTGCGATTTCAGGGCAGCGCTGGAGGGCGGCGCATTGGGGTTGTACAGGAGTTCGATAGTCAGGCCACCACCTTTCGCCGCCGTATCGAAATAGGCGTAGAGGCCAGTGCCCTTGGGGCCTTGGCAGCTCCCCTGCTCGACCACGCCCACGCCTTTAGACTTGAAGTATTTGATCTGCGCGTCGAATTGCTCCGGGCTCGCCACAGCGAACGACAAGTGATGTACGCCCTCTCCGTGTTTCCGCAGAAACTCCTCATAAACACCTTGGCCCTTGACTGGTTCGATCCACTCGATCTGGACTCCGCCAATGCGTCCGTAAGCCGTCTTCACAGTGAGTGGGCCCTTCTTTCCGTGGTAGATGATGTCTGGAAATTCCCGCAGTCCGTCGCGATGGACATTGTTTAGTCCCAATCTCTCCCAATAGTCCACCACGCGGTCGAGGTCCTTCACCACCCAGCCCACTTGCACAACGTGACCGTAAATTGCAAGGTCCACGGTGGGTTTGGCGACCTCTGGTGGCGCCGAAAAAGCACGGGTCGTGCACGCGAACACTATCGCGAGCAGCACAGTCACGAAGAGTGACGAATCTCGCGGCGATTTCATACCAAGCCTCCCTAAGCGGCCATATCATACGCTAGAACGTGAGCAGAACTTTTCGCCGAGCGCGAAGATATCATCTGAGGAGGTGTTCTGGCAAACCCTGGCGGGGGGTGTGGCGGAGTGCACCGAAGTCTGCCGAGACTCGGAACGGCTAGCGAAGGTTTCCAGCAGGGTCAAATTCGGCGGCCCAAGCCTCTGGCACTAACCGCCATCCCTGGAGACCTGCTGCCTCCTCGGCTAAGCACGCGGAGACAGCCAGGCGGTCCAGTTCCAGTGTATTGCGAATCCAAGCGATCCGTTGTTCCTGAAGGTCAGGGCTGCCCAAGGAGCCGAGGGCGAGGGCGAGCGCCTCGCGGTCCGAGGGCATGGTTAGCGGGACGCGGCCGGTAGGCAGGTTCAATGAGGTCCGCACATTGGCCAGCGTTTTCTGAAAATCGATCTTGCGGTACAAACCTTCGTGGATGAGGTCAGCGAAGCCGACACCCAGGGCGTTCCCGCCGCTCTCAGGAGTCAGATCGCGGGCATAGATCACGCCGATTTCCGGCGCCTCGCCGGGTTGGAGTTTCACGCCCCGTCCAATGACTTTCGTGTCCATCCCGGTTCCACTGATGTTTTTCCCGATCTCATCCACAATTAGCAGGTGGAATTTGGAGAAGGGAAGACGCGGGACGAGCGGCTGAGCCATTTCGAGCGCGCGTTCTTCCACGGTAACCACCTCTTCGGGTCGGGCGGCTCGGACCGCGCAAATCCGGTGGAACTCGTTTTCAACCACGCCGACGGCGCAGAGAACCTTGCGCGTGGCCAGTACCCGGGAAGCCATAGCGCGGATAGTCTTTTCGAACCCGATCCTACGGCTCCATTTGTGAGCCTCGCACGCGCCGTCGAGTTTGCCCATGCCGACGGCCATCATCTTCAGCAGGCCGCTTTCGATTTTTCCCGAAAAATCCGTGTGGGGCTTGACGCGGTTCAACACCAGCACACCATCGGCTTCCCAGGCGTTCCGGTCCATGAAAACCTGTAAACCCTCAGGGGTCGAGCCGAGGGAAACAGTCTCCATCGACGAGCGGACTTCCACGCCAGCCGAGTCGGACGTGATGCCATACTCTTCCAGAACCTTGCGCTGGCCCTCAGCCGTCGCGCCGCCGTGACTGCCCATGGCGGGAAAAACAAATGGCCGGGCGCCCTGCGCTTTTAGCCAACGGCAAGCCTCTCGCACGATTTCTTGTAGGCTCGCGATGCCCCGGCTTCCCACAGTGATCGCGATCCGGCGGCCTTGCAGTTGATCTGGCGGGAAGCGAAGTGCCGCCAGGGCCTGATGGACCTCGCTTCCCACCGGCTCGAGGGGCGGCACGCTTGCACAAGTTCTCTCGAGCCATCGAAAACGCGGGAGGGAGGTCTGTCCGTTGGTTGGCATGATACCTCAGACAACGTTAGCGCACAGGTTGCGGTTTGTCGAGTAGAAGCGCACGTTTGCGGATGAATTCCGTGCCGTCAGTAGCTCAAACTCGCTCAGCGCGAAGCGGTGATTTACTCCTTCGGGTGCGGCGGCGCTGCCGCTCTGCGTGACCGACGAACCGCCATCAGCGCCGCCAGTCTCAGAGCGGCTTTCATGCTAGTGGGGTCCGCATCATTCTTACCCGCAATATCAAAGGCCGTGCCGTGGTCCACGGAGGTCCGAATGATGGGCAGCCCTAAAGATACGTTGACCGTGTGCTCGAAATCGAGCAGCTTCATCGGGATATGCCCCTGGTCGTGGTACATAGCCACAACGAGGTCATACTCTCCTCGCAACGCTCTCAGGAAGATCGTGTCAGCAGGATACGGCCCTTCGCAGCGAATGCCATTTGCCTGCGCGGATTTCACTGCGGGCAGGATGACCTTCAGGTCGTCGTTCCCAAACAACCCGTTCTCGCCGGCGTGCGGGTTCAGTCCGCACACGGCAATGCGCGGTGAATCGACTCCTAGCCATGCGAGCGCTTCCTGGCCCAATTCGATCGTGCGCAGAACCCGAGAGAGATCGAGACCGCAGGCCTCGCGCAACGAGATGTGGGTGGAAACGTGGACGACGCGGAGGCGCTCGCTCACCAGCAGCATCCGAGGCTCCGATACTCCGCACAGTTCGGCGATGAATTCTGTGTGGCCTCTGAAATGTTTGGCTGTTAGAGAAACTGCTTCTTTGTTCACCGGCGCCGTGACCATGGCGGCGGCTTCGCCTTCGAGGCACAGGCGGGTGGCGACGCGCACATACTCCAGCGCGGCACGGCCACAAGCCGCGCTTAGTTTCCCCCAAGTAAATGTCGACGGCTCCAGTTGGCGCAGATCGAGTACGCGCGCATTGGTCACGTTGGAAAGCGCCAGACCGGTCATGCGCTCGGCCAAATCTAGTATCCCTCCATCACCCACGATAATCCAACGAGCCAGTGAGGAGACGGCGGGGTCGCCCAGCGCCTTCAAGACAACTTCAGGCCCGATCCCCGCAGGATCACCCAGCGTGACTGCGATCGTCGGCAACGAAGGAATGTTCGTGCTCATGTCAAAAACCGCTCTTGCGTGGCGAGAAAGTCTGTTATCACCAACAAGGCGTCGTCCGCGCCAAACCCTCCTGCTTTTGTCGCGACGGCCATCTGATCTGCAGCTCCACCAATGAACCGGCCAAACGGCATTCCGGGCGCGATTTCGCGCTCCAGTCTGATGCCTGATGCTCTTAAGGCTCGACAGGCCAGGTCGGCTGTGTCGCCGCCTGAGAGTGTAACCCCACGGACGGCCTCATCCGCAAGAATTGTGAGGATTTCGCTGAGATGCTGTTCAGATTCCTGCAGCGGGTCAATGCTTACGATCAAGTGACGCCTCTCCACAATGGCCTGTTGCATTGCGGTCAGGCGGTTACTTTTCCGATCCACGATTGTTGTCGGACGGTTCGCAACCAGAAAATCTACCTGCGCCACCGTGACGGGATTGGTCGAGCCCAGGATCAGCACGACCGAGCCGGGATTTCCCACTGAGACTGCGCCTTCCGATGTGGCCGGGGCTTCTCGTTGGTATTTCGTTGCCAAGGTCTTGGCAACTTCTGCGGCAAGGCCAGCCGAGCCTACCAGCAGCGGCCTTGCTCTAAGCTCCGCCACGGCATGAGCGATGAGTGCCAGATCCTCCTGGGATGCCGCATCGATTACAATGACCGTCTTTACTTCGGCAGAAACTTTCTCTAGTTGTCCGATTAGCACGTTGGCGCCAGCCAGTGGAAGCTCTCGAGCAAAATGAGTCACGTTCTCCACGCCCTGCTGGCGCAGCAGAGCGGGCAAATGAACCGCACTGGTGGGAGCGCCACCGACAACGCGCAACCAGCCTCCGTCCACGGTCCGCCCCATGGCTGGAAAGGCCGGCGCGACAATGGCAACGAGCGAACACCCGCAGGCTTCCATGGCGGCTTCTATCTCCGGCCCAATGTTACCCCGCAGGGTCGAGTCAATTTTCTTGTAGATGACTGCTCGTTGCTCCTGGATAAGGAGATGGCACGCTTCCTGTACCTTCGCCCGGGCCAGGTCCGGCGAATCGTTTCGGCTGTTTGTAGCGAGAACAGCCAGGTCCGCGGGCTCACGTTCCCGCCAAGGCCGGACGAGCCGAACGATGGTCGAGAAACCACGGTGAGCGAACTGCACGCCGGCGTCGCAGGCGCCGGTGAGGTCGTCGGCGATGAGCCCCAGACGGGGGGCATGCGGAGTCAGGTTGGAACTATGGTTAAGCCGCTCTATGGCTTTCGGAGTACGCGTTTTCAACCTGGCGATCTTGGGTAACGCCTTTCCCTTCAGAGGGATTGGCCCAGCCTGTCGGCGCTGGTTGTCGTCAGAGGCGGGCAACCGCAATGTTACTACCCTCGGACATAGTCCTCGCAAAACATTTATCGCGGGGCAGGGGATTCGTCAAGGCTTACCTGCGCGTCGGCAGGACACCTTGCCCCTTGGCATACCCCGGCTAATATGATAGACTACCTATGTCAGCCGACTCCTGCGGCATGCCTGAAAGCGGACCCCGGCAGTCGATGCTTGAAATCCTAATTTGGAAACTGTGGAAACACGGGAGGGGCAGCGGCGAGATCCGGTAGACGAAAGGAATTGCAGCGGCACAATGAGGCGCTCTGGTTGGGCCCTGCGGGCTCGGCTGAGGCCACTGAAAAGGCGGCTCCTCGCGCCACAATTACCGCTGCATGGGGACAAACGATGCTGAGAGGAGGCAGAGAATCACTCTGTTTTGTTGAAAGGGCGGAGGACGTAACGCAGGAGAGCAGCTGAGGATGAAAGAAAAGATGTTAAAAATCGCAAAACGAAGCCGCCATCTTATTGAAAATAAAAAGGCGAGCGTCCAGAAACGAGCCCAAAACGAACCCATTTCGAGGCCTGTCGAACCCGTTTTTCTCCTCCCAAAGCCGCTAAGAACTCATTCCGGACGGCGAGACTCGGAACATGAATCTCGTAACTCGCAATCCGCCAGCCTGCCGACGCGGCATCGAGGGAGGCCAGCACGACGGGGAAGAGTTCACGTGACACGCAGCCCGCGAAGCCCCGCCTCGTCCACTTCAATCCCCAGGCCTGGTCCGTCCGGCACGGGGAGGTAGCCGTTCTTCTGTTCGAGCGCCGGGTGGATCACGCGGTTCAAGACGGCGCGTTTCGAATTGATGTCGTATTCCTGAGCGCGCTCTTCGCGCGCAAAGCAAGCTGTGAAATGCAGGTTGGCAGCGGTACCGATGGCTGGCTGCGTCTGGTGCGGGATAAGGATGCGGTTGTAAGTGCTGGCGAGGGCGGCGATGCGGACGGCTTCGGAAATGCCCGCGCATTTCACCAGGTCGGGCTGGAGGATATCCACGTTCGCCTGCGCTATTAAGTCTCGGAACTGCCAGCGTGTATATTCGTGTTCGCCCGCCGCTACCGGCACGTCGAGCGCATCGACAACCTGCGCGAGTCCGGCGTAGTCGTATTGCGCCACCGGCTCCTCGTAGTGGATGATGCCCAGCTCTTCCTGGAAGCGGCGGCCAAGGCGGATCGCCGTCGCGACAGAGAATCCGTTGTTCGGGTCAGAGCCCAGTTCGACCTTGTCGCCGATGGCCTTGCGTACCTCGCTCAGCACGGCCAAGTCATGCCCGGGATTGACGTCGGTCCGGCGCGCACCCCAATCCATGCGAATCTTCACCATGGTGTGGCCGTCCTCCACCGCTTTGACGGCACGTCGGGCCATTTCCGTAGGCGTTGACTCCGAGCCGCCGCCGATGCTGGCGTACATGCGGACGCGGTCGCGCCGCCGGCCGCCGAACAACTGTGAAAGGCTTTGGCCGGTCACCTTGCCGAAGATGTCCCAAAGCGCGATGTCGATGCCGGCGATGGCCTCGGGCTGCGCACCCATAACTCCCAGCTTGTAGGTGGAGAAGTACATGTGCTCCCACAAGCGCTCCCGGTCGAGAGCATTTTGGCCAACCACGAGCGGCTTGAGGGTTTCATGGATGAAAGCCGCAAGCGCGCGGACGTTCATGGGGCTTGACTCACCGTAGCCAGTCACGCCCTGGTCGGTCCGGACGAGCACGAAAAGCGAGCCGCAGTTGAGTACCCAGGTCTCGACGTCGGTGATCTTGACGCGAGGTAGCGTGGCTCTCTGGGCACTGGCCGCGGGGGCTGCCGCGATTTCTTTTCGGCTTACGAAGGCCAGGCCCAAGGCTGTTCCTGCAACTTGTAGCGGAAGCTGAAGCAGCTTGCGTCGCGTCGCTGAGAATCGCTCGATCCCGAATGCAAGACCCCTCATGAAGCACCTCAGAGCCCACGTCTTGTGGGCGCCACCCATCGCGGGGACACCATATCTGGAGGCCCTTTGTATCAGAGCAGAGAAAGTCCCGCAAGGTCTCTTCGCCGGCTTCCGGAGCCAACCTCGTTGCGCTCCCGCGAAAAACTATGTAGAGTCGCCTTAGCTTCTTATGGCCAAGGGCCCAAGGCTTCGACCTAACGAACAATGAGGAGGTTGAATCGTGCTGGTTGCGAAGCAGCTCTCAGTGATGGTGGAGAACAAGCGCGGGGCGCTAGCCGAGTTGTGCTCGAAGCTGGCTGAAAAGGCGGTGAATATCCTGGGTTTGATGGTTCCGGAGCAGGCGGGTGTGGCGCCGGTCCGCCTGGTGGTTAACAGCGTTGACACGGCGAAAAAGGTCTTCGACACGTTGGCCCTCAAGTACGTCGAGGAGGATGTGGTCCTCGTGCAGGTCTCTGACCGACCAGGGGCTCTCGGTAAACTGACGCGCAAACTCGCCGACCACAACATCGACGTGAAATATGCTTACGGGAGCATTCAGAAAGGCATCGGAAAGGCGACGATCATCCTGGCTGTGTCGGATGTGGACGCGGCCTCGAAGGTGTTGAAGTAAGTGCGGGGGCGCACGACATTGAAACGACTTTGAAAAGCCGTCTCCCGAGGCGGGCCAAAGCATAAAGGTTGCATCACCCGCAGTTGGCAATTCGCCGCGAGGTGAGTAAGGTCCTGCCGCCACAACTGGTGCGGTACGACGCGCTCTTAGTCTTGCTTTTGATTGGCTGGGCTGAGCCCCTGGGTTGGCCAGGCGAAATCCTGGAACTCCCCCGTGTAATCAAATCCGCCGAGGGGGATGGGTCTCTCGGGTTCCACCGCGGTCCCCGCCTTGCGAACTTCCGCCAGGACTTCCGCCTCGTGGATTCTCGAAGCGTCGTACTCCACCACCAAGTCCTGGCCGTCAATCGAAAGACCGCGAATGCCATACACCGTGGAAAGGTCACTAAGCTTCTGAAAATCCTTTGGGGCCAAGGTCTGCTTCAGGCAGTAACGAGTAATAAGAAAGGTCATCGGTCCAAACCTCTCGCAGCCTATGAATGATAACATGATCCGGTTAACTCCTTGAGGGATGGGCCGCAACCGCGGACAGCGACGGCGAATCCAATAAAGTTGGATGGTTACCTGCTGGATAGCATGGTCGACTCGATGCGCAAGACAAAGGACACGCAGGCCGCGTCGGCAACAGCCGTGCTGGACTTGAGTGGCATGACGTGTTCGTCGTGCGCGGTGCGGATTGAAAAAGCGCTGGGCCGCGCGGTGGGGGTAACGAAGGTGTCGGTGAATTTCGCCACCGAGCAGGCCCACGTGGATTTTGATCCTGGTCGCGTCGATCCGGCGGGATTCATCCGTGCCGTGAAAGCGGAGGGCTACGAGGCGAAGCTCAGTTCCCTCACCAGGATTGGCGCGCGCGCATCGGCCGTGACGTCGGCTGGCGCGGGGGAGAAGATCAGCCTCGATATCAGCGGCATGCATTGTGCCTCATGTATCACAGCGATTGAAGACGCGCTGAAGCGAGTGCCCGGGGTGAAGGCAGCTTCCGTGAACTTGGCGACAGAAAAGGCAGTTGTGGAAACGGACGAGACACAGGCGCCCCTGGAGTTGCTGATCCATGCGGTGGAAGAAGCCGGCTACGGGGCGAAACCCAGCGCCGTGCCGCAAGCCACCCGAGCTCATGCGGAGGAGCGCGATCGCCACAGGCGGAAAGAAGAGCACGCTCTGCGCCGAGATCTGGCCCTGGCGCTCCTGCTGGGCATCCCGGTGGCCGTTATCAGCATGTTGATGGTGCGCTTCCCCTATGTCAACCGGATCCTACTGGTCTTGACGCTTCCGGTGTGGGCTTACGCAGGGCGGCGATTCCACTGGAATGCGCTGCGGCTGGCCCGGCATTTCTCTGCCAACATGGACACGCTGGTGTCACTCGGCACTACAGCGGCGTTTGCCTGGAGCGTGGTGGCAATGCTGCAGGGAAAGCACGACCAAGTCTACTTTGATTCCGCGGCTGTCATCATCGCGCTGGTTCTGGTAGGGAAGGTGTTGGAAAGCCGGGCCAAGCGGCGGGCGTCGGATGCCATCGAGGCTCTTCTGGATTTGCAGCCTCCCACCGTGCGAGTGGAACGCCAGGGCGCTACTGTGGAAGTCCCGCTGGAAGAAGTCCGCGTGGGAGACATAGTGCTAGTAAGGCCAGGCGAGAAGATCCCGGTGGACGGGATTGTCGTGGAGGGGACGACGGGCGTGAACGAATCAATGCTGAGCGGTGAGAGTCTGCCGGTTGAGAAACAGCCCGGGAGCGAGCTGATTGGCGGGACACTGAATGGCACGGGCGCCATTCGCTACAGGGCAACCCGCGTAGGCGAGGACACGACCCTGGCAGAGATTATCCGCGTGGTAGAGGCGGCGCAGGGCTCGAAAGCGCCCATGCAGCGGCTCGCAGACCGGGTCGCAGGGGTTTTTGTTCCCATCGTCATCGCCATCGCTGTAGTCACTTTCGGTAGCCACTGGATGCTTGGGCACAATCTGGCTAAGGCCGTGATTGACGCGGTAGCGGTGCTGGTCATTGCATGTCCCTGCGCGATGGGGCTCGCTACCCCGACGGCGATTATGGTGGGCACCGGAAAGGGTGCCGAAGTCGGCGTTCTGATCAAGGGCGGAGAGAGCCTGGAGAGAGTTCGGAAACTCACAACGGTGATTTTCGACAAGACAGGGACATTGACACGGGGCAGGCCTGAGGTGACCGATGCACTGCCCACGGCGGCCTTTGATGAGGCAGAGCTACTGTCTCTTGCTGCTACTGTGGAGAAAGCCAGCGAGCATCCTCTGGGCGAAGCGATCATTCGCGCTGCGGAGGAGCGCGAGATTGGCGTAAGGCCCACTGCGCTAGCCGACTTCAGCTACACGCCTGGAAGAGGAGTGCGCGCGCGCATTGATGGCGAAGTTGTTCTGCTGGGCAATCACCCGATGATGGAAGAAAGCGGTGTGGCATTAGGTGAAGCAGAGGAGACGGTTGCGAGGCTTGAGTCCGAAGGCAAGACCGCGGTTCTGGTCACGTGGGGAGGGCAGCTTGTGGGTGTACTGGGGATGGCCGACCCACCGAAGCCCGAGGCGCCGGAAGTAGTCCGCGCGTTGCAGACGCTGGGATTACGAGTGGCGATGCTGACCGGCGACGCGCGCTCGACTGCAGAAGCCATTGCCCGGGCGGTGGGGATTGACGCGGTCGTGGCGGAGGTCCTTCCACAGGACAAACTCCGGGCCATCGACCAGCTCCAGCAGCGGGGCGAGGTAGTCGCCATGGTGGGCGACGGCGTGAACGACGCCCCGGCACTCGCGCAAGCGGATCTGGGAATTGCTCTCGGCAGCGGGACGGCTGTAGCCTTGGAGACGGCGGACATCGCGCTGCTGGCGAATGACCTGCGAGGTGTCGTACGCGCCATCGAGCTCAGCCGCCGCACCGTCCGCACCATCAAACAGAACCTGTTTTGGGCGTTCATCTACAACATTGTGGGTATTCCGATTGCCGCCATAGGGTGGCTCAATCCCATGATTGCTGCAGCCGCCATGGCGTTCAGTTCGGTATTTGTGGTGAGTAATTCGCTGCGGCTGCGACGGTTCTTGCCGTCTGTGTGAGCTGTGCTAATGCTCCGTGGAGTCGCGGAGTGTGGGCCAGCCCGTCGGCAGGTGGTGGATACCTGCGCCGGTTCGAAGCACGCTAATCGGAGGGCCCGAGCGTGCCTGTGTTAGAATCCCGTCCACTAAGAACTGCGAGCGCGAGGAGACTATGGCGAAAAAGCAAACGTCGCATGCTGCGGGAAGTTCCACAGCGCAAGTTGACCCGATGGTCGCGGCGCAACTGACTGGCATTATTTACCAGGCGCGACTTTTCAATCGACAGGCGAGGATGAACGTTCCGGAACAGGAAGTGATATCCGAAGTGGTCAATCTGTGGCGGAGTGTGATGGAAACCCTCGGCGGTGCTTCCAAGTAGCCCGGTAGGCCCTGAGGGGCAAGACAAGTGGGCCCGTCCGGGGCGGTCCGCAGGTTACCAGGAAGCGCCTATTTGCCCTGGCGTGTTAGACCGCGGGCAAGATCCTGGATGAAGCTGAGCATGCGAGGGTCCTGCCAGTTGATGGCGCCGATGACCTTTTCGACGACTTTCCCATTACGATCGATGATGTAGGTTTCAGGGAACTTGAAAGTGCCGTAGCGCGTGGCGACCGTCTGGTTCGAGTCTAGCGCGATGGGGTAGGAGACGCGAAATCTCTCCACAAACTTTTGAACCGCTGTTCGATCCTCGTCAACACTGACTCCGATTACCGTCACGCCCTTTTCCCGCATTTCAACTGCGAAGTTCTCCAAACTGGGTGTTTCCTCGATGCAGGGCGGGCACCAGGTGGCCCAGAAGTTCAACACGATTACCTGCCCGCGAAAGTCGCTCAGCCCGATTGTGCCGCGACTCAGTGATGGGAGTATAAATCGTGGCGCCGAGTCGCCGACGACAACGGGATGGGGCGTGCGCAAGCGCAGCGCGAAATAAAGGACAACTCCCACGATCACAAGGAAAAGAATGAGCTTGGCCAGGTTCGTTTTGCTCATGGTTCAGCGGTCCATTATAATGGCAGTTGGGATCAAGTCCTGCAGGGTCGACTGAGATGCGCAAGAGCCCCGCGTAGACTCGGGGACGATCGCAGGCCGCGCGAATGAACGAGAATAAACAAGGTCAGGTTTCGGTTATCATCCCGGCCCGCAATGAGGAAGCGAACATCGCGCGCAGTGTCCGCTCGTTGGCAGGCCAGCAAGGTGTCAAGGAAATCCTGGTTGTCGATGACCAGTCCGACGATCAGACGGGAGAAGTCCTGGAGGGGCTGAAAACCGAAATCGCAGGTCTGCGCACTCTACGCATTGAATCGTTACCGGAAGGCTGGCTGGGGAAGACCTACGCTGTGGCGACCGCTGCCCGCGAGGCAGGCGGCAATTGGCTACTTTTCACTGACGCCGACACCGAGCACCTGCCTGGTAGCCTGGCGGCCTTGCTGGAACGTGCTGGGCGAGAACGTGCTGACCTGCTCTCAGTTTCGCCGGGCCAAAGGACCCCCACCTGGTGGGAAAGATCGATTATCCCGCTGGTCTACGTGAACCTCGCCCGACTCTACCGGTTTGAAGAGGTTTCGGACCCCGGTTCGCCGACCGCCGCGGCGAACGGGCAGTATTTGCTCATCCGTCGAGATACCTATCAGCGAGTGGGAGGGCACGAGGCGGTTCGCACGCAAATTCTCGAGGATGTGGAGCTCGCACGGCGAGTGAAAGCGACGGGTGGGCGTCTGGTATTCCTGTCCGGCGCCGCCTGGGTCCGGACGCGCATGTACCGGACCTTCGGTGAGATGTGGCGCGGCTGGACGAAGAATCTGTACCTGCTTCACGGGAAGAGTCTCGCGCGGATGTTCCAGACCTTTGCAGTCCTCTGGCTGCTCGATCTGCTGCCCCTGCTGGCTTTCCTTGCCCTGTGCTTCTGGTTCGTGGTGGGGCGGGGCAGCGCCGCAACTGCGCTGGTGGCAGTTGCGTGCTTGTCGGGGACCGTGCGGCGGCAATTGAAATACCGCCAGGCGCTCAGGGGGCTTGGTTTCGACCCGCGCCTGGCAAGCTACTGGCTTCCAGGAGCAGCATTGCTTAGCCTGCTGGTGTTGAACTCGGCTGTGGCACATCGTCTAACGGGGCGCGTGGAGTGGAAAGGCCGCGCCTACTCGACCAAGGAGAAAGGATGATCTGCGTTACGCGCCGGATGGAATTCTCTGCCTCGCACTTCTACCATAACCTGAACCTGACGCCGGAGGAGAACCGGCGAATCTTTGGCAAGTGCAACAATCCGCTCGGCCACGGGCACAATTACACTCTCGAGGTCACTGTCAGCGGTTCCATTAACCCGACCACCGGCATGGTGTTGGATTTGAAAGAGTTGAAGGCCCTCCTCGAGCGGGAGGTTCTTCAACTAATGGACCACAAGCTTCTGAACAAAGAGGTTCCGGCCTTTGCCGACAAGATTCCCACAACGGAAAACATCGCGGTGGAAATCTGGAGGCTTCTCGAGCCGAAACTTACCTTCTGCAAACTGCATCGAATACGACTGTACGAGACCTCTGACCTGTTTGTGGACTACTTCGGAGAGTGATGGTTTATCTGACGCGCCGCTATCGGTTTTCCGCCGGCCACCGCCTGCATAACGAGACTGTGACGGCGGAAGAGAATCGGCGGATCTATGGCAAGTGCAACAACCCGAACGGGCACGGTCACAACTATGTCCTCGAGGTGACGGTGGCTGGGACTGTTGATGCCTTGACGGGGATGGTTTGTGACTTGGCAGTCCTCGACGGGATCGTTGAGAAGGCAGTGCTGGAGCCCCTTGACCACAAGAACCTGAATCTGGACGTTAAGGCTTTCCGCCACCGCGTGCCCACTACGGAGAATCTCAGCATCGAGATTTTTGAATCGCTTCGGAAGATGCTCGAAGCTCAGGGGTGTAGGGCGCGACTGGCGAGAGTACGCCTGGAGGAAACCGAATCGAATTTCTTCGAGTACGAAGGCGCGAGAAGTCTAGCGGATTAGAAAGGAAGATAGGGATCATGGTGATGAAAGCCCACGAACTGACGAAGTTGGAAGAGGTTGAGCGACTAGCGGGATTCGATCCCGTTGAGGAAGCCGTCCGCACCATCATCCGTGAGCTGGGTGAGGATCCGGGGCGCGAAGGGATCAGCAAGTCACCCCAGCGCGTGGCCACGTCGTTGCGGTTCCTGACGAGCGGCTACCAGCAGGATGTGGACAAGGTGCTGAATGGCGCGCTCTATTCCGTGGCGTACGACGAGATGGTCATTGTTAAGGACATCGAGATATTCAGCCTCTGCGAGCACCACCTGTTGCCCTTCTTTGGGCGGTGCCATGTCGCCTATATCCCTAACAAGAAGGTGATCGGCCTGAGCAAGATCCCTAGGTTGGTGGATGTGTTCGCGCGGCGCCTGCAGGTCCAGGAGCGGCTCACGACCCAGATCGCCGAGACCATCATGGAAAAGATTAAGCCGCAGGGAGTCGGCGTGGTGATCGAGGCAAAGCACCTTTGCATGATTATGCGCGGCGTGGAGAAACAAAACTCTGTGGCCGTGACCTCCGCCATGCTGGGCGCTTTCCGGGACGAGTTGGAGACACGAGAGGAGTTCTTGTCCTTGGTGCAGGCACGAAGCTAGGGATTAGGGGTTGGGGATTCGGGCGAATTGAGACCGTTCCTTTCTCCCGCCGGATTCGCAGCCCTTACAGGGTACTAAACGACGGCTCCCCCGCTCTCTCATCTGGGATTCCTAGTCCCGAACCCCTAACCCCGAATTCCAATCCCCGAGGCCTCATGAACCGGCTTGAAGGAAGAATCATCCTGGTGACTGGCGCCAGCCGAGGGATGGGGCTGGCCATCGCCCGGGCTCTGGGCGCAGAAGGGGCCAAACTGGTTCTGGTGGGCCGAGACAGGACAGCCCTGGCGCGGGCAGCGGACCGAGTGCTCGGAGCCGCGTTGATCGTCCGGGCAGACGTGACGCGTCCGGCGGATGTGCAGCGCCTCTTCAGGACGATGCAGAAGCGCTTCCGCAGACTCGACGTCCTGGTGAATAATGCCGGAGCGTTTACTTACAAGTCTTTTGTTCAAACCACGCTTAGCGATTGGCAGAAGAACATTTCGACAAACCTGACTTCGGTGTTTCTCACCACCCAGGCTGCTTTGCCACTCCTGAAGCGGAGTCGCGTGGGGCATATCGTCAACATCCTTTCCATCTCCAGCCGCCAGGCATTTGTGAACTGCTCCGCTTACACGGCTTCGAAATTCGGGGCGCTGGGTCTGACGCGGGTGCTAAGGGAAGAGCTTCGTCCCCACAAGATTCGCGTGACGGCAATCCTGCCGGGGTCAACCAATACCCGGATGAAGGATGAATATGATTTTCCGGTTCGGGGAGACGAGTTGATCCAGCCAGAAGATGTCGCCGCTGCGGTCCTGGCCTCCTTACTCCAACCACCGCGGACCACGGTGGAAGAGATACTGCTGATGCCCTCGCGGGGAAGTGTTGGCGAGGCAGAGTGAGGAGTCAGCAGCCCCGCAGAGGAACTGCCACCCTGAGAACCCAAGCTATAATTCGAGATCTAGGAATTGCAGAGTGGAGCTCCACGCGCGAGCGATCGGGGGCGACGAGATTACCGCGCGCCTCTGAGGCCAGAGGGTAAAGGGGCAACAGTCCGGGCCACGTAAGCTTCCAATCGCTTGCGACCCTCCGGCGCCAGATCGGCGAATCTGACCCCCATGCCTAACTTGACCACCTAGTAGGTGACTTCCGCCATCGCCACAATGATCGACCCTCTGTAATCGAGGTTGAAGCGCAGATTGACCCGTGTACCGACCGGGAGGGGTCGCTCTGTTTCGATGAACATTCCTCCCAGGCTGACTTCCCTAGCAGCCCTAAGAAAGGCAGAAGTCAGATCGATGCAGGCTTCGATTTGCTTTGCCAGACGCAGATAAACATGTTATTCTTAAAGTGTTAAAAAAGTAGACGAGAAGCGAGGAGATTGGCGGATGCCGTTGACCAGTGAGTCCAAAGCCAATGTAATGGAGCGTTTTAGGGTCCATTCGAAAGACACTGGCTCACCTGAGGTGCAGATTGCTCTTTTGACTGAGCGGATCAGTTACCTAAACGATCACTTCCTTGTCCATCGGAAAGACCACGCCTCACGGCGTGGCTTGCTCGTCATGGTGGGTAAGAGAAAGCGCTTGTTGGAGTACCTGAAACGACAGGATCCTGAGCGCTACAAGCAGGTCATCGAGAGATTGGGCATCCGCAAGTAGCCCGGTGCTGAGCGGACAGTTTTGGAATCTGGCAACTGAGAGTTTGTTAAGAGGGAGCGACCCTCCGGGATTCCGGTGCGGGTCGCTTTTCTGTTTTGGAGCCGTTCACATCCGCGCGTAGCATTGCCCTCGGTCCCACATCCGCCTCGATTCGCAGCTCCTGAACCAAACCAGCAGGCAGTCCGCGTTCATGCCACTTGTATGAAGGCAAAGTGTAGCAGGAAGGCGGGGAGGTTTAGGGCGCTTTAGAGCGCTGGACGACCAGCCTCGGGAGGCAATAGAAAATGCAGCAAGTCAATATTCCACTCGGCTCCAACACTCTGTCCATCGAGTGCGGCAAGCTCGCCAAGCAGGCCAATGGAGCTGCTTACGTACGTTATGGCGACACAGTCGTTCTGGCTACGGCGTGTGCGACTGAACCCCGCGAGGGGATCGACTTCTTTCCATTAACGGTGGACTACCGCGAGTACACCTATGCCGCAGGAAAGATTCCAGGTGGCTTTTTCAAGCGTGAAGGGCGGCCTACGGAAAAGGAAATCCTGACCAGCCGGCTCATCGATCGCCCGATCCGGCCCCTTTTCCCGGAGGGGTTTAAAGACGAAACGCAGGTCATCGCCCTGGTCCTTTCCGCAGACTCGGATAACAATCCGGACGTTGTGGGAATGGTGGCCGGGGCCGCAGCGCTTTACTTGTCGGATGTCCCGTTTTACACACCTGTGGGCGCGGTGCGAGTGGGGCTGGTGGACGGTCGGCTGGTAACGAACCCCACCTATACAGAAGCCAAGTCTAGCCTATTGAACCTGACCGTGGCAGGGACCGACGAGGCCATCGTGATGGTCGAAGCGGGGGCCAAGGAAGTCTCCGAGGAGACCATCATCGACGCCATTCAGTATGCCCACGGAGAAATTCGCAAGATCGTGGCCGCCCAGAAGGAGCTCTTCGATAGGCTGGGGCTCAAGAAGCGGGAGTTCATTCCTCCGGTGCGCGACGAGGCGCTCTACCAGGAAGTGAAGACCAAGGTCGAAGATCAGCTTCATGAAGCCATGGACACGTCGGTCTATAAGAAGCTGGAAAGCCATCGCAGGATCGCCCAGATCCGCCAGGCACTTGTGGAGAGTTATCCGGAGGACGATGAAGAGAAGCGTCGGCTGGTAGCCCGGTACTTTGACGCGCTCGAGGAACGGCTTTTCCGCGATGATGTTCTGCTGAAGCGCCAACGGCCGGACAAGCGTGCGTTTGACCAAGTGAGAGACATCGCCTGCGAAGTAAGCATCCTGCCGCGCACGCACGGATCAGCGCTCTTCACCCGGGGCGAAACCCAGGCGCTCGTGACAGCCACGCTCGGCACGGCCGAGGATATGCAGAGGCTGGATGTCTTGGAGGGGGAAGCCTTCAAGCGGTTCATGCTCCATTACAACTTCCCGCCCTTTAGTGTCGGAGAGGTGGCCTTCCTGCGCGGTCCGGGACGCAGGGAAATCGGGCATGGGGCGCTGGCCGAAAGAGCCTTGCTCGGCATCGTCCCGGAGGAGACGGATTTTCCTTATACGATCCGCCTAGTCTCTGACATCCTGGAATCTAACGGCTCCTCTTCGATGGCCACAGTCTGTGGGGGAACACTGGCCTTGATGGACGCGGGCGTGCCCGTCAAGGCGCCCGTGGCAGGGATTGCCATGGGATTGGTCAAGGAAGGCGAGAAGTACGCGATCCTAACGGACATCGCGGGCGCTGAGGACCATTACGGCGACATGGATTTCAAAGTTGCAGGCACTAAGGACGGTATTGCCGCCTTGCAGATGGATATCAAGATCACCGGAATCACTCCCCAAATCATGGCGGAGGCGCTCGGCCAAGCGAAGGCTGCGCGCTTGCACGTGCTGGGCAAAATGCTGGAGGCTCTCCCCGAGCCTCGCAAGAGCATCTCGGACTTTGCGCCGCGCATTTACACGTTGCACATCAATCGTCAGAAGATTGGCGAGTTGATCGGTCCGGGCGGGAAAGTCATTCGCGGGATTATCGAGCAAACCGGGGTCAAGATCGATGTGGAAGATGATGGCAAGGTGAATGTGGCGGCCTCCGATGAAGCCGCTGCCAATAAGGCGCTCAAGATGATCAAGGATTTGGTGGCAGAGGCCGAATTGGGTAAGACCTACCTTGGGAAGGTGGTCCGCTTGGCGGATTTCGGTGCCTTCGTTGAAATCTTTCCGGGAACTGACGGCCTCTTGCACATCAGTGAAGTGGCTGAACACCGCATCCGTGACATTCGGGACGAGCTCAAGGAAGGCGACCAGCTCCTCGTGAAGGTGATCTCGATCGAAGGCAACAAGATCCGACTGAGCCGTAAGGCGGTCCTGCGCGACCAACGGGCGAAAGGTGGCCACAAGCCAGAGCAGCACGTCCACCGCGAAGACCGGGGCCAGAGATAAGCATTGGCAGGCGCCGTGGGGTCTAACTTCCATTACTGATCGGGTTCCTCCAGAGGGTGTGCCGGGGTGAGCTGGCCTCATCGCCGCAATCGTTAGGGCACGGCTCACCGGGACTCGCTCCGAGAGGTGAAAAGTGTCCGTGGTCTGAAGTGTTCACCCGACTTCCGCGCGTGGGGACTTTCCTGTGCCGAACGCCCGGGAATCCTCTTCTTGCTTTTCTAGCAATCCTGGAAACAAAATGCGAACCATCGGCAGCAAGTGAAGGGTAAGACTCTCAGGGGTGGTGAACGGTCGCTTCCTGAGAAACGACATCCTCCTAGGTTTGCCCACTGGAGGGCGCTCATGCAGCGGCTCGACCGGTTCCCCTTAGTCGCAGCGTTTGTCTCGTTACCACTGATCGGCTGCTGTTTTGCGTCTAACCAGGAGACTGCTTCCCTCTCCAAGGGGGAGATAGTCGCCAAGGTTGTCTGCAGTAGTGACACCAGTCAGAGCCACGCTCTGTATCTCCCACGGAATTACACTCCCGAAAGATGCTGGCCTATCCTTTACGCCTTCGACCCCGGCGCACGGGGCAACGTTCCTGTGGAACGCTTCAGAGAAGCAGCGGAGAAGTATGGGTATATCGTGGCGGGCTCCAACAACTTGCGCAATGGGCCGTGGGAACCCACCGTGGTCGCTTTTCGAGCCATGTGGGATGACTCTCACCAACGTTTCCCTCTGGATGCAAAGCGAGTCTACATGGCGGGATTCTCCGGTGGTGCCCGCGTGGCGTGCACATTCGCGCGGTTGCTTGAAGGAAGTGTCGCTGGTGTGATTGCCTCCGGCGCCGGATTCCCCGTTGGGCCGGGGCAAGAGCCAAGCAGGGACACGCCGTTCATATTTTTCGGCACTGCTGGCATCCGTGACTTCAATCTCCCTGAGCTAAGAGGACTCGATAAGACCCTCGATAACCTGGGTGTCGTTCACCGCATCGAGGTGTTCTCGGGTGGGCACGATTGGGCGCCTGAAAACCTTTCGACCGCGGCCCTCGAGTGGATGGAAATCCACGCCATGAAGGGTGGCAGGCGGGAAAAGGACAAGGCGCTTATTGACGCACTGTTTGAGAATCACATGAAGGAGACGCGCGACGCGGAAGAATCAGGCGATCTTGCGCGGGCGTTCCATCGCTGGCGCTCCATCGTCGCGGATTTCGACGGATTGCGGGATGTATCTGAGGTCGGATCGAAGCTCCGCCAATTGGAGGGCTCAAAGGAACTCAAGAACGCGCTCAGGCAGGAGGAGAAAAGGGAAAAACGGATCGAGGCCTTGGTGTCGGAGTACTGGCGAGCGCTCAATGATGTGCTGGGTGCGATCCAGACGGGGCAGGGCGGCCCCATGGAGATCCAGCAGGCTGTCCGGGAACTGCAATTGCCTTACCGCAGAAAGCAAGCACAGGAAAATAAGGAAACAGAAGAAGGGATTGCAGCCGGGAGATTTGTCGTCGGTCTTCTCGTGCAAAGTCGGGAACGGGCCATGGACGCTTTTGCGGCCAGAGACTACGCGCGGGCGAAATTGAATATGCAAATTGCCGCTGAGTGTGCGCCGAACAACCCTTTCATCCTTTACACACTAGCCCGTGCCTGTGCGCTAAATAAGGACAGAAAAGGTCCCCTTTCCGCATTGCGGAGGTCCGTCGAGAACGGTTTCCGAGACGCAGATCAGATTGAGAAGAATCCAGAGTTTGATTCACTCCACGATTTACCACGATGTGTAGAGTTGATTAGCCAACTCCAACGCAAGCGGTCCTCTCCGCCACCGTCCTCTTGACCCCCGGCGCTACGATTGACGCACCGGCTCCAAATGGGGAAATCCTTTGCGGGCTCTGGAGCGTTTTGGTAGAATCCGCGCGCGGATCGTCCCAGTTCATGCCCGTGCGGACGAGGAGGGGACTGGTTTCGGCATGAGGGCCCGGGCCGTCAGCGTCTCAGGGCGCAGCTTTGAAGCGGGGGAGGTTGCGCGATGGGTTATCTCGACAGGCTCGATCTGGATAAGAAACTCGAATCCAAGGAAGAGTATGAGGAGCTGCTGGAGGAATACCAATTCAGGCTGTTGAAACTTCAACGTAAAATTATTGAGAAAGGGATTGCTGTTAGTGTGGCCTACGAAGGGTGCGACGCGGCGGGGAAGGGAGGAAACATCAAGCGACTGACAGAATCCCTCGACCCGCGTGGCTACGAGGTTCACCCCATCGGCGCGCCGAGCCCCGGCGAGAAGGCCCACCACTGGCTGCGCCGCTTCTGGTTGCGTCTCCCGCCTCGCGGCCGCATCGGCATCTTTGATCGCACGTGGTATGGACGCGTCCTGGTCGAGCGTGTCGAGAAGTTTGCCAAGAAGGAAGAATGGCAACGCGCCTACCGGGAGATCAATGAGTTTGAGCGCGCGCTGGCCGATGACGGCATGATCTTGGTGAAGTTCTGGATCCACATTTCCAAAAAGGAACAGCTCGACCGCTTCAAGAAGCGCGAAAAAGATCCTTGGAAGAGTTGGAAGCTAACAGAGGAGGACTGGCGGAACCGGGAGAAGTGGGACGCTTATATCGAGGCCCTGGAGGAGATGTTCGAGAAAACTGACACCGATTACGCTCCCTGGACCATCATCGAGGGAAACTGGAAGTGGTGGGCGCGCGTCAAGACCTTGAAGACGGTTGTCAACAGGATTGAAGCTCGCGTCTAGTCCCAGGCGTGAAGGCTGCTTCCTGGAGGCGGCCTTCGCTGCCTCATGCTTGAAACGGCGTTCAAGTACAAAACGATTCTCCTCATTTGCGCCTACGGCGTCCTGGCGACGCCCAAGCCCCGATTCAGCACAATAGCGTCGTTTACCTACGGCCGGCGGGAGTGTGCTTCCGCCACGTGGAGCAGCGGGCTCCGGAATCTGGAAGTCGATCAGAGGCTGCTGCACTCCGTAGGGGTCATCCGGGTTGAAAGGTCGAGCTTTGTTGGAGGTTCCTCATGATTCGCAACCGCGGTCTGATAGCCATTTTGTGGGCGGCGACTATGCTCGTGGGTTCCCTCGCAGGCCCGGCTTGCTGCCAATCGCCTGTCAGGCTTTGGGAAGAGCCACTGGTGATACCGACTTACCAGGCTGGTGAACCTGACCGCAATCCCATTTTCCACAGCGGCCAGGCGTATCAAGGTGCCATGCGGGTCATTTATCCTTACCCCATGCTGGACAGGATTACGGATGACCGGCGCGACCACACCTACCAGGCTGTTTATCTTGAGAACCGCTACGTGAAGCTCTGCGTTTTACCGGAAATAGGTGGAAGGATTCTGATCGGTGAGGACAAAACCAATAACTATGATTTCTTCTATCGCCAGCGCGTCATCAAGCCTGCGCTCATCGGAATGCTGGGCGCCTGGATCTCGGGGGGCGTGGAGTGGAACATTCCTCATCACCACCGGGCCTCTACGTATATGACGGTGGACCACACGCTCCAGGAGAACCCCGATGGGAGCAAGACTCTTTGGGTGGGCGAGCTCGAGCTTCGGCATCGTATGAAGTGGATCATCGGCTTGACGCTTTATCCTGACCGCTCCTACATCGAGGCAACGGTGAAACTGTTCAATCGCACGCCCTACGTGAACTCCATCCTGTACTTTGCCAATGTCGCGGTTCACGCTAATCCGAGCTATCAGGTCATCTTCCCGCCGACCACAGAGTGGGCCACCTATCACGGCAAGAATGAGTTCCTGCCTTGGCCCATTTCCGACCGCGATTTCGGCGGCGTTGACCTCGGTAGCCCAGTCGATGTCAGTTGGTGGAAGAACCACCCTTCGCCCACATCCTGGTTCTGCTGGAACTACGAGGAAGATTTCTTCGCAGGATATGATCATGGGAAGCAGGCAGGTGTCGTCCATGTAGCCGATCATCACATCGCTCCTGGAAAGAAGTTCTTCGAGTGGGGGAATGGTGCGGAAGGCCGGATGTGGGACAAGATTCTGACTGAAACCGACGGTCCCTATCTCGAATTGATGGCCGGGGCTTATTCGGATAACCAGCCGGACTATAGCTGGATTCAACCCTCCGAGGTCAAGACGTTCAAACAGTACTGGTATCCCATCTGGCAAATAGGGGGCGTCAAGAACGCGAACCTTGATGCTGCTGTCAATCTCACTGTGGATACAAACCGCGCAGCCAAGATCGGGTTGAATGCCACGACCCAATTCTCGGATGCCCACGTAGTCGTGAGGGCCGGCGAGAGAGTGCTTGTGGAGGAAAAGCTCGATATCAGCCCGGACAAACCTTATGTTAAGGAGGTGTCTCTTCCGGCGGGTGTGGCGGAAGAAGACCTGCAGGTGTCCTTGTTCTCTTCTGGCCGGCGGGAACTCATTTCCTACCATCCGGTTAAGACCAGGCACTCCCCCCGGCCTGATACGGTCAAGCCTCCGCGAGACCCGAAAGAGATCAAGACCGTGGAGGAGCTTTACCTAGCCGGACTGCGCCTCGTGCAGTTCCACAGTCCGGCGCTCGATCCCTATCCTTACTTTGAAGAAGCTCTGAGAAGAGACCCCGGCGATTACCGTGTGAACACGCAACTCGGTGTCCTCTACTGCAAGCGGGGAATGTTCCGGGAAGCTGAAGCGAAGTTCAGGACGGCAATCGAGAGGGCGACTCGCGATTATACGAGCCCCAAAGACGGGGAGGCGTTCTACTATTTGGGGGTAGCTTTAGAAGCGCAGGCGAAGTATGACGCCGCTTACAGCGCCTATTATCAAGCCACCTGGAGCGAGGCCTGGAAAGCGCCGGGCTACTATGCGTTGGCTCAGCTTGCGTGTCGCAAGGCGAATTATGTCCAGGCCCTGGGATTCGTCGACCACTCCCTCGCCGCGAACGCTCTGAACACGAAGGCCCTGTGCCTGAAAGCCGCGATTTTGAGGCACATGGGCAAGTTCACGGAGGCAGAGCAGGTCTCCGCCCAGGCCCTAGTCCACGATGCGCTGGACTTCTGGGCAGGGAACGAGGAGTACCTGGCAAGATCCGCGCTGGGACGAAAGACTGAAGCGGATCAGGCGATGGCTTCTCTCAAGATCAAAATGCGGGACGCCGTCCAGTCCTATCTCGAGTTGGCGGTTGACTATGGCAATTGTGGCCTGTGGGATGACGCGATTGCGGTCCTCGCCCGACTGGTCGACTCCCGAAAGTCGAACCCACGGGTCTATCCCTTGGTCTATTATTATCTTGGGTATTTCTCGGAGATGAAGGGAGACGTTGCAGAAGCGTCCAAATACTACCGCCTGGGAAGCCGGATGCCGCCGGACTATTGCTTTCCCTTTCGTTGGGAATCCCTGGCGGTTCTCCAGCATGCGATGAAGGACGATCCTAAAGACGCGCGCGCTCCCTACTATCTTGGAAATCTCCTTTATGACCACCAGCCTGAGAATGCCATCAAGGCTTGGGAGGCCGCGCGGAATCTGGACGGCACCTTCTCCGTTTTGCACCGCAATCTCGGCTTGGCTTACGCAAGGGGGGAGAAGAACTACAGCAAGGCCAGTGCCAGTATGGAAAGGGCTATAGAGTGCAATAAGAAGGATCCGCGGCTCTATTACGAATTGGATCAACTGTACGAGAAAGGCGGGGTTTCTCTGGAGAAAAGACTCGCGGTTCTGGAAAGCAACCAGGAAACCGTGCTCCAACGCGACGACGTGCTGCAACAGGAGATCATTCTCTACGTCCAACTGGGGCAGTACGACAACGCCATCGATTTGCTGAGCCACCGCCACTTTCACGTGTGGGAAGGCGGCGGAGATATTCACGATGTTTACATCAACGCCCACCTGCTGAGAGGCCAGCAACACTTCAGAAACAAGCGCTATCAGCAAGCGCTCAGCGATTTCGAAGCTGCGCTTGAATACCCAGGTAACCTTGAGGTTGGAAGGCCCTACCGCGCTGAACGGGACGCCGAGATCTATTACTTCATTGGCGGCGCCCATGAGGCGCTAGGGGATGCTTCGCAAGCCAAGGCCTTCTACGGAAAGGCCGCAGCAGAGAGGCTTGGCGAGTCCGAAGTCCGCTATTTCCAAGGGCTGGCTTTCCGCAAACTCGGACAGGAAGCTCAGGCTGCCAGGATATTCGAAGGCCTGGTCGAGTCTGGGGAAGAGGAGCTTGCAGCGACTTCAGACATGGACTACTTCGCGAAATTCGGAGAAAAACGGTCTGAGGCGGTGCGCCTTGCTCATGCTCATTACCTGATAGGGTTGGGGAACTTAGGGCAGGGCAGGCGTGCGGAGGCCAAGGCGGAATTCCAGAGCGTCCTGAAGCAGGATCTCAACCATCTGGGAGCCAGAACGCAACTCGCAGCACTTGAGTAAGACCTAAGCGTTAATGACCCAGCGGAGCGGGTCAGGAAAGGTCATTCTCCCGCTGTCGGAGGTCGGTGACCGAATGCGAAATGCGGCAATAACTGGTCTGCTGTTGTTGGTGATGGGCGCAGCCTCTTTGCAGGGAGGGGGACTGCGTGCGGGTGCTTCCAAAGCGACAGTGACTCCAGATGTCAAAGCCAGCAAGGTTTACCTGGCGGGTTTCGGAAACAACCGTATCGCAACTGGTGTTCACGATGATCTCTACGTCCGCTGCCTGGCATTAGGGGCAGATCCTGAGAGCGTGGCAATGTGCTCGGTCGATTTAATCGGCCTGTTCTACGAGGACGTGCAGAGAGTCCGCGAGAAGATTAAGGCGCAAGCGCCGCAGGTGACCCACGTTGTCGTCGCCGCCACTCACGACCATGAAGGGCCGGACACCATGGGTCTGTGGGGGCCAACGCCTTTTCAATCCGGCATGGATGAGAAGTACATGAACTGGCTTCAGGATCGGATCGCTGCAACCGCGGTTGAGGCCGTCCGGTCCATGCAGGACGTCCGCCTGACCCTTGCACGCGACGACCATCCGCTGCTGGCTGTGCTGCAGTCCGACGGGCGGCCGCCTTACGTTAAAGATCCCTATCTCTTTGTGATGCGGCTTACTGTGTCCTCCACGGGACAGCCCGTCGCAAATGTTGTGAACTGGAGCGACCACCCTGAGACCCTGGGTGGTGAGAATACCGAGATCACTGCCGATTATCCGTATTGGCTGTGCAAATACGTCGAGGAACACCTCGGGGGCACTGCGGTCTTCTTCGGCGGTTCCATCGGTGGGCTGCTTTCGACCCTCGGCAACGAGGTAGCGCTCCGGGATCCGGATACGGGTGCGGTAGCCAAAGACGATACTTGGCGGAAGGCCGAGCTGTTCGGAACCAGGGTGGGTGAACTGGCGGAAGGCGCGCTGAAACACGGTGAGAGCTTCGAAGTGGATTCTCTGGTCGTTCGCAAGGCGGTGATCTTTGCGCCCCTGCACAATGACCGCTTTCGTGTGGGAGGAGCGTCTGGAATCTATAAGGGCCGCAAGCCGCTTTTTACCGATGGCAAGATTGACTCCAGCATCGCGGAGAAGGAGTTTCCTGGCTACGGAAAATTGAAGTACACAACTGGTGAGAACATACAGACCGAAGTGAATTACCTCGCCCTCGTAAGCAAGGGCCGTGTCGTCAGCGAGATTGTGACCGTCCCAGGCGAAATCTATCCTGAGCTGGTGAATGGTGGGATCGCCCGTTACTCAGGTGCGGATTTCCCTGCTGCGCCGTTCGAGCCCATCATCCGCGAGCAGTTGAAGAGCCGCTGCCAATTCATTTTCGGCGTCGCGAACGACGAACTTGGATACATCATCCCCAAAGCTGAGTGGGACGAGGAACCGCCCTGGCTTAAAAATGCCAAGGAGTGCTGGTACGGCGAGGTGAATTCTGCAGGGCCGGATATCGCTGGAGCTGTCACGCGGGCACTGGTTGGCCTGATCGAAGAAAGATAAGGGGTCTCCCGCCCACGGCCTTGCTCCGCCACGTGCAGAGATGGAGCCAATTAGGGTGCCGGCCGGAGGGCCTCTTCCCGCGGACTATGTGCCGGCACGTGACTTCGCCCGAGCAGCCAACCCACGAGCCAACCGAAGATGAAGTTCGAGGACATCACCTCGATAAGGTGAACCCTCGACACGGACTCCGGCATGAATGGGTTCGGAACGAGCAATTGCGCGCCCCCGAGAACTGAAAGCATCAGGGCGATTGCCAACCCGGCTTCCCAAGACCGTCCCTTAAGCATCCGAACGATAGGCAGCGCGAAGACCATGTATAGGAGCCCGCGAAAGGCTTGGAAGGGAAACATCCACGGTGTCGCTGACCAAACCAGGCCTATTTGCTGGAAGAAACTCCTGAGTTCAGTCGCGCCATAAAACTGGCGCACGGCAGGACTCCTCCAGGCAACAAAGTAGCCGAATGTGTAGTACACAACGAGGTAGGCAACCGCAATCGCGAGGGATTTCCATAACCATTCGCTTGCTGGCATTAGCAGCCGTAGGTTGGGTGATTCGTCCCGCGAGTCACGCTTCATTTTGCCCATGATAAGAACCGCAAGCGGCGAGAAAATGGCTCCCGCAACCACGAGCATGAGGAATATCCGTGCTGTCATGCCTGTCGGCAGGATCCGGGACAGATAACTCAAGTAGACCGCGGACTCCAAACCAGTGTGCAGGGCAATAACGCCGAAGATGGTAAGAAAGATAGTCCCCACCAGCTTCCATCCGGCCCAACGTGAACGAAGGATCAGGTACGAGAAGATGACCGCTTGCAGCGAGCACGCCAGCAGCAACAGCCGCACCGCCTTGACAGCATCTACGCCCTGTGCTGGTGCTCTGCCGCCGGGAGATGAAGTGGGCTCCGTCGGCGGTCGAGCCGGGCACTCGACCGATGACGGCGCGACGATGTCGGTTTGTGCCTCCGAGCGTGCGCCGGCCTGCGGTCGGTCCACACCGGAGATACGACCGCCAACCATGAAGCAGACCCACCAGAGCACTGATAAGGCAATCACCTTCAACAAGAGGACAACAAGCTTTTGAGGGCTCATGAGCTTTTCCTTTCCTGGGGAAGGGAGACGATCGGCTTCAAGCCCTGGGAAAACAGGCGCATCTCCTCCCTCAGCAAGCGGCACGTTACTCGGTATAGCCGACGATTGCTTAGCCAACGCACCACGATGCCGAAGTGAAGCAACTTGAAGATCGTAACGAGGGCGGCCACGTCTATGTCGCGGCGAAGCAGGCCCCGCTTTTGCAGGTTCTGAAAGAGTTCAGCCAAACGTGGGTCAATCGCCTTCTGCATCTCCGCGAGGTAGGGTTGAAGCGCGGCGCTCCGTGTAAAGAGATCCGCGAACAAAACCGAAATGAATTTCCGGTACGGCTCCTTAAGCCGCAGGTGGTAGCGAATGTAGTCCACCAAGATGGACTGGAGTGGCCCCTTGGCTCGGGAGGAGTGTCTGGCCTTCTCTTGGAGACGTTTCTCAACGTCCACCATGAAAGCCACTACGACGTCCTCCTTGGTCGCAAAGTGGTTGTAAATGGTCCCTTTTGCCACCGCTGCGGCTGCAGCGATTTCCTCGACCGTGGGCACCTCGATACCGTGTTTCATAAACATGCGGATGGCAACGTCGATGATGCGCGCGTGTTGCGAGTTTCTTGCGCGTGCGGAGCGAAACGGTCCCGTTTGCGATTTTGGTCATTTATGACTATGGTCGCCTTTTGTCGGCCAGATGTCAAAGGGCTTCTTGACCGGCAGCGCTCGCAGGCGCCAGTTTACCAGCGGATATGAAAAGCCTCGCGCACCACGAACAAGTTCTCTAGATGGCACGATCGGCGATATTTGACAGTGGAAGTCGACATTTCCAATTCCTGACAGCTCGCGGCCAGGCGGTTTCTGGGACCGTACTTGACAAGCGTTGTTTACCTCTCGTAGCATGGCGAGCTGGCAGGCGACTTTGATCAGAGCAGGGAAGGGTCTCTCGCGAGTTAGCTGAGTGTTCCGCACGCAGCGCGGACGAGGGAGTACTGGAGTGGGCGCCTCATAGGCCGGGGTGGGATGGTGAGAATCGCGGTACGTTTCAACGCGGATGCGGCGATCATAGGTTTGAGCGGGAAATTCCTGGCAGGGAGTGATGGTCCCTATTTGCGTCAGAAGGTGAAAGATCTTATCGACGCTGGAACCCAGAAGTTGGTGCTCGATTTCTCCGAAGTGCCTTACATTGATTCCACGGGGCTGGGCTTTCTTGCTGGTGCGCGCGTGACAGTCCAGAACGCTGGTGTCCAGATGGTGCTGGCGAGCCTCACCTCGCACGTCAGGAAGGTCCTGGACGATGTCAAGCTGGCGCAATTCTTTGTAATTGCGGAGGATGAGGCGACGGCAATGGCCAAGTTCAAAGAGGCCACCCAGCCCACTGGAAGCTCCGCGGCGGTTCCCGCGAGGGAACCGCGGGGAAAGAAACGTCCGGCTGAGCCATCCGGAGCCTAGAACGCCGTTCGCGGGCGAGTCGGTTCTTATATCACCACAAATGGGCTGGTGAAGGCAGGGTCCGAGCCGTGCGTCGTGACGCAAGCGCGGAGTCTGGAGTCGATTGCCCTACTTCCTACGAAGTGAGCGTTCGAACGCGTCAGCGGAAGTGGTTGGATTGATCAATCCGGCGGACAGAATATTTCCGCTGACACGCTAGCTGGAGCGGGAGCAAATTTAGCCCGAAAGAGGCTGGGGCCGCAGGTAATGTGTTGGAGGTAGCCCAAAATCCCTGCGTCACGGATCATGCACGCCAGCCTGGAAAAAAGATGAAAGGGACTCTCGCTAGGTTTAAGATTTCCCTGCTGTTTCTGACACGCCCATGACCGAGCTCGGAAGACGCCGCAGCGATCGCATCCTTGCTCCCGTGCGCATTCGTGTAATCGGGAATGACGCTTCGGGGATTTCGTTTGCCGAGGAAACGGTTACGGTCAGTTTCAATCAACAAGGTGCCCGCATCAGCCTGACGCATTCCTTGCTGCCCGATGACATCATATTGGTCAAGAACATGGAAAACGGGATTGAGGAGGAATTCCGGGTGGTGGGCGGGTTCCAGCAGGTTTTCGGTAGTCGGCGGGAATGGGGAGTGGAGGCGCTGAATCAGGGGAGTGGGATCTGGGGTGTGGAATTTGCGCCTCCCGCTGAAGGTGTTCAGCCGAAAGTCCTCATTGAATGTGCGGCCTGCAAGAGGGCGGCACAGAGCACCCTTTCCAGCATCGAGTACGATGTACTTCTGGCCACGGGACTGATTTCCCGTCACTGTGATCGCTGCAACGAGACCACGCGTTGGAAACCCAGCGAACAGGCATTAACGGCAGAAATCATCACCGCAACGGCCAAACCGGTCAAGCCGACCAGCGAGCGGCGAAAGCACCGTCGGCTGAGACTGACCATGCGGCTGCGCGTCCGGAACAGTTGGGGAGTCGTGGACATCGCTCAAACGCGGGACGTATCCAAGGCTGGTCTCTGCTTTCTCAGTAATCAGCGTTTTGGCGTCGGCGATGAGGTTTACATCACTCTGCCTTTTGCCGACAACCAAGCGCCTGTGGAAACGAAGGGTAAGATCGTCTGGTCGGCCGATGGCACTGTGGGCCGTTTTCATGGTGTGATGTACGTACGTTGACGGCTTTCCTTGCGGAGGCCCTACTTCAAGCTGGCAGTCTCCTCTTTAATTCAGCAGTTCCCTATATGCGTCTGCAGGCGCATGCGACGTCGCTCCCCCTTTGGCGTCATGGTCTAGAATGTGCTGAGGGGCGTTATAGAGCTCCAAGGTAGGGTGCCTCGCGGAGGTTTCATGGCGAAGCGAAGCGGGTGGGTGGTGGTAGCGTTGCTGCTGTGCTTGTCGCTTCTTGCCCAAGTTGCGCACCGGCATCATCCCCCAGAGTCAGCGAGCGCGTACATCCAGTCGCTTGAGGACCCAGGACGCGACGAGTGGCAGAAGCCCCAGCAGGTGATCGCGGAACTGGGGCTGAAACCCGGAGACGTTGTCGCGGATCTCGGGGCTGGGTCTGGCTACTTCACCGTACGTTTCGCGCGTGCCGTGGCTCCGACCGGTAAAGTGTTCGCTGTGGACATTACGCGCGAGATGCTCGAATACATTGAGCGACGAGCTAAAGGAGAGGGCCTTCAGAATATCCAGACTGTTCATGCCGATCCTCACGATCCGAAACTACAGGCCTCGTCGGTTGACCTGATCTTCATCTGCGACACGCTTCACCACATATCCGCGAGAGAGAAGTATTACGTGCTGCTCGCGCGAGCATTGAAGCCAGGGGGGAGGCTGGTAAACATCGATTTCCACAAGCGGCTGCTGCCGGTCGGACCTCCTGTTGAAATGAAGATTGCCAGAGAGGCCGTGATCGAGGAAGTGAAGCCCGCCGGCTTTCGTCTGGTAAAGGAGTATGATTTTTTGAAATACCAGTATTTCCTGGTGTTCGAGCGCTGACGATTGCTCTGGGTTCCTGCGGTTGCTCAAGCTAGTTTCAAGTTCCTTGAAAGGAATGCGATAATCCGACCGCCTCGAATACCCTCGCTGGATTGAATCTCAATGCAAGGTGAAGAACCATGTTACATCGCCGAGCGTTCCCCATCCTCCTGCTCTGCTTTTGCGCATTAAGCGAGGCGTTTGCTGCTGAACCGCAGGTATTGAACATGTGGTTCGTCGATTCCCTAACGAAAGTCTTCCCCTCCGATGCCCCTGGAAAACATCGCCTGGCATTTCCGGAGTTCTGGGCCGCCCGGAATCAACACGTCAGTATTCAGTTGGCGATTCGCTCGCCGAAACCGCTCCGTGGCGTCACGGCGGAGGTCGAGGCCCTTAAAGGCCTGAAGGGGCGAGTCATCAAGGACGCGACTGTTCGTCCTGTTGGGTACGTAGTCGTAGGGTCCCACACGAAAGACACGCCGCCAGATGAACTGGTGGGAGAAGCACCTGGTTGGTATCCCGACCCACTTTTGGATTTTCCCATGGAACTCAAGGGCGGCCGGACGCACGCCCTGTGGATTACGCTGCTGGTGCCCGCTGACGCTGCGCCTGGCTTCTATCGTGGAACCATTGTCGTCCGCGCGGAGAGTCGCAAGCTTTGCCGGGCGAGCTTTCGCCTCAGAGTCCTTTCGGCCTCCGTGCCGCGCGAGTGCTCACTCAAAATTACCAACTGGTTCGGCCTGAGTGACAAGACATCCCGCCAGTTCTATGGGGTTCCGACGTTTTCGCCTGAGTGGTGGGTGTTGGTCGAGAATGTTGCGCGGGTGATGGCAGAGCATCGCCAAAATGTGGTCTTGACGCCCCTGATGGAGCTGATCCAGCCGCGAGTGAACGGCAACCACCTCAGCTACGATTTTGCGAACTTCGATCGCTGGGTCGAGACTTTCCAGAGAGCGGGCGTCATTGGATTCATCGAGGGCAGTCACCTTCTAGACCGGGGGGGGAGTTACGACGCGCCGCTGCAGGTTGACATCTTCCAGCTCGAAGATGGCAAGGTGAGCAGACACACGCTGACGCCCGATGACCCGCGCGTCGAAGTCTTCCTCGCGGGTTTTCTCTCGGGTCTCAACAAGCACTTGGACGAGAAGGGTTGGAAGGCCACCTATTTTCAGCACATCCTGGACGAAGCGCATGGCGTCGAACCGCCACATTACGGTCGTTTTGCGGAACTGGTCCACCGCCATCTTCCCGGCGTTCTGACGATGGACGCGGTAGACGCTGCGCGCATGCCGGAAGCGCTCCAGCGGAACTGCGATGTCTGGGTGCCGCAGTTGGGCCTTTTCGACGACCAGATGGAAACGATCCGGCAGCGGATTCGAGGGGGGCGCGAAGTGTGGTTCTATACCTGCCTGTTCCCAAACAAAAGGTACCTAAACCGGCTGATAGATTACCCTCTCCTGAAGGTTCGCTTGCTCCACTGGCTTAATTTCCGTTACGACCTAACTGGATATTTGCACTGGGGTTGGAATTACTGGTCGCCCGAGCCGATGAACGATACTCAGCCTGTGATTAACAATAACACGGAGCTTCTGCCGCCGGGCGATGCCTTCATCGTCTATCCGAACCGCGCCAACAAATCGGTCTTCAGCTCAATCCGTCTTGAGGCCATGCGCGAGGGCATCGAGGACTACGAGATGCTGCGGCTGTTGAAGCAGAAGAACCCCGCGGAAGCCGAGCGCCTCGCGAGTGCAGCCATTACCACTTTCACAGACTACGTGCGCGATCCCGCGGCGTTTCGGAAGATTGAGCGAAACCTGCTCGAAGCGCTGGCGAAATAGGGGCTGGAGACAAGACGGCCTCGGTCACGACGCTTCACGACGGCAGACGGTTCACCCTTTAGCCACCGCTGCAGGTGTGGATTTTCAAGCCGGCCCGCGGAGTGTTTCAAGATCGCTCGACCAGTTTGTTCTTAACCACTGGCGATCGGCCAGAAGCCATATTCCTCCCAAGGCTGCGGGGAGCAGAGCGCTGAACAGAAACAACAGCAAGGCAACGTTCACCGCCGCTGCCGGTGGCAGGGCATAGCGAGCGAGCAACAGCGCTGCTGCGCCCTCGCGCACGCCGAGGCCGCTCAGGGAAATAGGCAAACCTCCGGCCATCACAATCCACGGAAATGTCGCCAACGCGACGGCAAAATCAACTTGCTGAAAGCCTCGAAGCAGGAAGAACAAGAGCATGAGATCGAGACAGGTCGAGCCCAGCGACAGGATGGCGAATCGTGGTGTGCGAACGCGGGTGAGGGTTGAAGCCGCTGCAGCAAGCTGAGCACCCATGCGCTTGGGCCAGCGCGGCAGCCTGGCGAGGGCTGAGATTAACGTCGGAAGGCCCACGGCCAGGGGCAGAGCAGCCAGCCACACTGCGATCCCAAAGACTGCCACCGGGCGGGGAGCGACTAGGAAGAGACTTGCAACGCCGCAGGTCAGCAGCGCCCAGGAGTCTAGTGCCCGGTCCAGGAGATTCAATAGGGCCACTCGTGGGCGATCAGATTCGACGGAGAACAGGCAGCGGCCGAGTTCGCCCAGGCGGCCTGGGATGACGACGCCAAGCGCGAATCCGCCCAAGAGTGATCGGAATGAGTCCCGTGGTTGAACTCCCTTGGTGCCACCGTCGAGCAGTTGATGCCATTTGTAGGCTCGCACTGCCAGCATAGCTGCCGCACAGGAGAGTGCTGGCAACAGTTGCTGGGCGTCGAAATTCCAAAGCGCTAGGCGCAGGGCTCCCGGAGACAGACGCCAGAAGAGGCAGGCCGCGGCAGCCGCCGAAATCCCGAGCCGTATCCAAGGCATCAGACGTACACGTGTCCGCTTCATCTCGGATAGGAATCTGGGCACGGAAGCTTCCAGAGGCTTGCCAAGGACTCTCAAATGAAGAGACTCCCTGAGACTCCAGCGGCAAGTTATTGAAATCACAGGTCGTGACGCGCTGGGCATTTCCGGAATGGGGCCCAGTTGGTTGGGCAGGCAGACCCCCGGTGGACTTTCAGCTGTGGCTGGAGAGGTGTGTCTGGCCGACAGAGAGTGTCGGCAGGAGATGGCGCCAAGCACCTCGTGGCCTGTCAGACAATCCGCAGACGATGTACCCTTGGTCTTGCTTCCAGAGGCGGCAGACCTTGCAGGGATGAGCCGCTTCGTGGCGCGCCTTCGTAACTCAGGGCCTGGTAGCTCTTGCCTGAATAAGGAGGGAATTGGTTCTTATTGCTTGACGATCTTAGAAATTCAATGCAAGCTTGGTTGTAGTTCATCCGCAAGGTTGGCGGTTTGGGTTCTGGCTGGAAGGGTTTGCTGCATGCGCGCATCGTCGGCACACAAGCTGGGAAGGACAGAATTTGGCTTGGAGGATCAATAGAAGAGCTTGCTGTCGTACCGTAGCACAATTCAGCGAAAGAGCCTGATGAAGATACTTGGCGGACTGGTGCTGTCCTTCCTGCTGATTTGGCCACTCCAGGTGTCCGCGCAATCGAATACGCGTTCACTCTTGACCACCGGTTCCGGAGTACCGGGCCATCTGGGCTTTGTCTTCGGCCCCTTTTCTAGCCTGGCGATGAATGGCAGCAGGGAAATTGTCTTCCTTTCCACTCTGCGCAGTTCCCGCAGTGATATTCGAGCCGTGGTCCGTTCTAGTGGCGTGAGTTTCTCCGTAGTGGCGTTCCAGGGATTACGTTCGCCCGTACCCAAGACGACCTATGAGTCGTTCAGCGCGCCCAGCATCAACAATTCCGGGGTCATCGCGTTCACGGCCGCACTGAAAGACACGGAAGAGGCGGCCGCTTCCGCGGTAATTCGCGTGGAAGGATCCATCGCGAAGGCAGTAGCCGCCGCCAAAGATCCTGTTCCCGGCACTCCGGAATCCACATTTCAAGAGTTCTCCGCTCCGCTCATCAATTCGCAAGGCAACATTCTGTTTGGAGCACGCTGGGAGGGGAAGAAACCAGGCTGCGGGCTGTTCCTCTGGACCCCGCGAGGGCCTCGAGGCTTGGAACTGCCGGCTGGCTGGCCGCTCTCACCCAAGGACTTGTTGGAGCCGATTTTCTTCAGCCATGACGAAGCTGTCTTCATCGCCCATGGGACGTCACCGGAAGCCGCTATCGAACAGTTCTTTCGCGCCGTAGCCATCAGGAGCTTTCAGGAATTGCAGCCTCCTCCTGATGCAATCGAGACAATAGAGATTCTTCCCGCGCGCTCCGATGAGCCGCGACTACAGACGCTGCTGGTTCTGATGGAAGGTGAGAATGTGCAGACGGTGGTCCTGCCCGGTGACCCCTCTCAGCCTGTGACTGCCAAACGCCCGCCAGGCACCAGTACGCTCAAGCCCTTGGGACGAATCCAAGGACAGGCGATAGCGACACGAGGAAATATCATTTTTGCAGCCGCGTCAGCGGAATTGCCTAGCGACCTGGGACTCTACTGTCTCTGCGACAACCAGATAATCCGGGTGACCTCACCCGAGGAGTTCTTGCCCATCACCCAGGCGGCGCCGGGGAAGCCCATCCTTTCTCTGGTCGGAGATTCTCAGCAGACCGTGGCCTTCATAGCTCCCGGGGCGGAGGAAGGGGCTTCCGCCATCTACGTCACGTCGATTCCTTAAGGAGCCGTTGCCAGTTCATAGCCGACAGTCAACAGTCGAAGGACCTCCCTTGGCTCTCGTCTGTCAACTGTCGACTGTTGACTGTCAACTTCCTCACACTGCCAATTTCCATGGCGGACGGTACTCGCGGTTCAGAAACTTTTGCGCAGCCGGGCTAGCCTTTACGTGCCGCTGGTTGGCCACATCCCATTCGATTCGTTCCTTGCTCCTCAGGGCGACCGTTCCTAGTAGGCAGGCGCTGCTGGTGCGGTGGCCGATCTCGATGTCGCTGGCCGGCAGCTTGCGGCTCCTGATGCACTCAAGCATGTTCGCCACGTGATCGAAAAGCCCATCATTGACTGCCGGCATTTGCATCGACGCGGTACGGTCCACGTGCTTCTTTTCGAACTCTCTCTTTTCCGGGTAGACCTGGAATCCCTCCCGGTCAACAAACAGCGTGCCGTCGGTGCCGTGGAACTCGATGCCATACCCGTGACCGTACATGGAATTTCCATTGTCCAGGCGGTTCTCGTAGGTGCAGATGAAATTGGGATATTCGAAGGTCACCTGAAGGGTGTCCGGAGTATCGCTATTGTCCTGGAGATAGAACTTCGAACCCGAGGCCGTGATGGCAGTCGGCCCGTCCACTTTCATTGCCCAGTGGACGATATCCAGCAGGTGGACACACCAATCGCCTAGCCATCCATTTGCGTAGTCGTAGAAATAGCGGAAAGTAGACCAGCGGTCACCGACGCCGAACCGATTCCAGTTGAAGGGGACTTTCGGCGCCGGCCCCAGCCACATATCCCAGTCGAGCCCCGGCGGTACGTCAGAATCCGCGGGATTGCCGATCCCTTCAGGATAGATGTTGAGGTAGTTCCAGGTGCGTGCAAAAGTGACTTTACCGATTAACCCATCCTGGACAGCCTGAACGGCCTTTTGGAAGTGGATGTTCGAGCGTTGCCAGAGGCCCACCTGGACGACTCGTTTATACTTCCGAGCCGCTTCCACCATTTTCTTGCCTTCTTCCACCGCGACGGAGGTCGGCTTCTCAACGTAAACGTCCTTGTCGGCCTGGCAGGCCATGACAGCCTGCAAGGGGTGCCAGTGGTCGGGCGTAGCCACAATGACGACGTTGATGTCCTTGTCCTCCAGGAGTCGGCGAAAATCCGTGTAGGTTCTCGCCTTTCCGCCCGCAGCTTTCAAGCCTTTATCAAGGTTCGGCTGGTAGACGTCGCATACGGCACCAACTTCAGCACCATGCCGCATGAAGTTCTCCATGTTGTCGATGCCCTGGCGGCCCGTTCCGATCACGCCGAGCACAATCTTGTCATTTGCCCCAAGTATGCTGCGGGTGCTGAGCCCCGCCATCGACAGGCTGGTCGCGGCCGTCGCCATGGCAGTGCGTTTCATGAAATCTCGTCGGTTGATTTCGTCACTCATCGATTTGTCCTCTCCATCCTCGCAGGATATGAATTCCCGGCAATCAATGGGTAGCGCAGGGGCCGCTCGGTAGCCCTGCGGCCTTTCTGTCTGTACCTCATCGCAAAATGCGGCCCGTGTTTAATACCATACTGATGCAGAAATACAAGGCAGAATGCGGTCGAGGGGCACATTTGACCGGGGACGGTGACGCTCGCAGGAACACGCTAAGTCGCTGGGGGCGGCTCGGCACGACGCCCCGCCAGCCGTGCCGCGCCGGCCTTCCACAGCACTACCGCCGCGAGCAGCCAGTTCAGAACTAGGGGCCAGTAGGGGGTCCCCTCCGGCCCGGCGAGGAAGAGGCCCGTGACATTGAAGCTGTTGTGATAGAGGAGTGCCAGCAGCAGGCTTCCTCGGGTGTTGTTGTAGAGCCAGGTGAAGAGAATCGCGACGGGAATCATGCCCAGTATGAGCCAACCGAAGGAGAGACGCGCGCGCGGGTCACCGGCGGTGAAGAGGAGCGGCAGGTGCCACAGGCCCCACAAAACGCCGAGCAGGAGGCTGGCATTCAAGACGCTCACCCGCACCTGCAGTTTGGGGAGAGCGTAGCCACGCCAGCCGATCTCCTCTCCCATCGGGCTGCTGAGGACGAGCTGCTGAAGGAACACGGGAGCTAGCAGCACCCACACGCTGACTTGGGCCAGTTCCGGCGGCAGGGGGAAGACGCGGCGAAAGGGCGGGTTGACGAAGTCCGGTGCCTGACCTCCGAAAAGCACGTGCAGCCCAGCGTGTGCGAGCGAGACGGCCGCGACGCTCGGCCCGAACACGCCCAGCAGGCTGCTCAGGACCGGCGGGATCCAGAGCGGCAGCAGCTTGTGTGAAGCCGGTGATGCGGGAATCCACACTGCCCAGGACAACCCAAAGGCCAGGGCGAAAAATTGGATGACCTTGCGTGTGCTGTGGAGCTCCGCATCGGACGGCATGACGACTCACCTCCCCGAAAAGGTGCTTCAGCTTTCCTGCGTGCCAGACGCGCCGGCTTCCGTCGTCCCCCAAGGCTCGAGAGGTTTGCGTGTGAGCAGGTGGTAGAGGCGTTTGCCTGCCTCGATCGCCACGATGATCAGAACGACCGTTAGAACTCCTTTGCCCATCGCGTTGTAGCGAAACACCGGCGGGCCGATGATGATGAGGAACAGGATGATTCCGCCAAGCAGCCCCAGTCCGAACTCTGCCCAGCGCGTCTCACGCCGCCAGCGGCCATGCCGCAGCGCGATGAGGTTGAGCATGAACGCCAGGCCCCACCACAAATTCAAGAGCGGCAGGTGCATGGCGAACTCCGGACGAAGGAACGGAATCACCCGCCACTGGCTGTCGTGCACCGAGAAAATACCTACCCATCGCGGGAAAAAGTTGAAAAGGACGGCAAGCGCCACGATAGCGTACAGAGAGAAGACGTGCCCGGCGGCAGAGATGCGGTCCGGGTCATCGACGGGAGGGAGCGACGTCGGATCCCACGCCTCGCCAGTCACCTCGCGTTGCGCCTGCACGCGCTCGACAATGGCGAAGACCAGCGTCACCAGACCAAAATTGAAGAACGCCGTGTAAAGGATCGTTCCGACCACATGCAGCGCCGAGTGCAGGTTCAGGCCGTCGGCAGGATCGCGGATGGATCTAAGGACGCCGACGACGAAAAAGGCCAGCAACAAGGCCGCGATGACAATCGCCATGACCATGATGGTCAGCTTATAGGCGGGGAAGAGGCGCGGGCCGATGAGTTACTGCGGCTGCGGGGCGTAGCGCGCGGCGGCTTCCTGGGGCGAGCCGAATTCGCGCAGCACCGTCTTGACCAGTTCGGCGTCCGGGGCGCGGCCGGCAGCCCGTGCCCGATCCTCCAGGCTTTCCGTCAGCAACGAGCGTAGTTCCGCTTGGACGTCAGCGCGCATGCGGCCGGGCAAGAGTTGCCCTATCTCGTGAACGTAGCGGTCGATGAGTTCCATGATCGTAGCCTCCTTCCTCACCCGAGCAATCGGTCCATGGCCCGCGCCAGGGCACGCCAGTCAGCTGCCATCTCGCGACAGATCTGCTCGCCCAACGGGCTGGCGCGATAGTAGCGGCGCGGGCGGCCATCTTCCACACGCCAGCGACTGCGCAACAAGCCTTGCGCCTCGAGCCGCCGGAGCAAGGGATAGAGCGTGCCCTCGTCGATTTCGAGTCCCTGTTCGGCTAGCGCCTTCTTGAGCGAGTACCCGTACTGTTCATTGCGAAGCTGGCTGAGGACGGCAAGGACCAGGGCCCCACGACGGAATTCAAGCCCCAGGTTTTCGAGCAGGGCATCGCGTTGCGGGTTCTCTACCATGCGTCACACTATACTGTGTGCCACACAGTATGTCAAGGGAAAAATCGTCTCGCCCAGAGGAAATTGTGCCGGTAAAAATGTCAAGGCATCTGGCGAAGCGGCTACCCTGTGCAGCAGCATGCCACTCGGCGCAGAGCTCTTACCCCGCGGGGCTCCCTCGGAGGCTCTGCGGGTTGGGGGTCCACAATCGTGTCGTGCTTAAGGACTTGCCATCGGGGTGAGCGACCAGCGAAAGGAGCCCCGTCATGCGCCGGGCCTCTCTCCGCTAAAGCCGTTGGGCTCGATTGCATAGTCGCCGCGCGGGCCGGAGCCGCGCCCACTCGTTGCAAGTACACGCTCACGAACTTTTCCTGTTAGAAACCGCTTAAAGCCGCGTCACCTTTGCGCGCCGTTGCTCAAGGCCCAACTCAGATTCTCGATCCTTACTTGCGGAAGTAACTCCTCGATGAGCTTGAGTTCGGCGACGTTGCTCCCACTCATGGACACTGTCGCCGCGCTTGCGGCTGTACCGAGACGCAAGGCCTCACTGAAGGAGAGGTTCTTCTTCATGGCGCAGGCAAGGCCCGCGACCATCGCGTCGCCTGCGGCAATGCTGCGGCGGGCTTTCACCGCGGGAGGCTTGGCACGTAACAAATGATCTGAAGATGCCCCGAGTGCTCCTTCAGCTCCCAGAGAGATTACCGCGGCGCCGACGCCGAGCGCCAGTAGCCTCCGTGCAGCACTAATCAGTTGCTGCTCGCTCTCGATCTTTGTTTGAAGCAATTCCTCAACTTCCGCCCGATTTGGCTTGATCAGGTCCGGTCGGGCAGCCAGCCCATTCTTCAGTGCGGCTCCGCCTGTGTCCAAAATGGCGCGACACCCCGACTGCTTGGCAACGCTGATGAAATCTGCATAGGTGTCCAGCGGTGCGCCGGGAGGCAGGCTTCCCGAGAAAACCATCACCGCACAACGCCTGGAATTTACCGCGATTCTCTGTTTCAACTGCTCCAAGTGCTCTGTGTCCACCTGAAAACCAGGCTCGTTGATCTCGGTTTCCGTTCCGCCGACCGGGTCTGTGATCTTGAGGTTCACCCGCGTCTCGCCTGGTACAAAGATGAAATCCGAAGGGATACTCCAGGTTGCCAGGGACTCGGAGATGAAATACCCATTCTTCCCGGCCAGAAAGCCAAGTGCGATCACCGGACAACCGAGTCGTCTTGCGGCCTTCGCCACGTTGATGCCTTTACCGCCCGCATCTACCTGCTCAACCTTGCACCGGTTGGTCTTGCCCACGGCAAAGCCCGGGACGGTAATCGTCTTGTCCACGGCGGGATTCAGGGTTACCGAGGCAATCATGTTTCGTGGCGCTCCTTCGTGCGGAAGTGCTTACTCCTCCTCACCGCGATTGAGGGACATCTTCGTTGACGGCTTTTCGAGCGATGTGAAAAACGCGGTCCGATTCTGTCGTCGGGCACCGTATACGCCACCTTATGAATTACTCGGCAGTCGGTGTGTGAGATCAGCCCAGGAGCGCGCCCAGGCCGCTGTTCTTTCAGCCCACAGCCGGTCGCAGCCTGCGATTCTACCGGAATGTGGCGCAGATTTGGGCGACAAAGGGGTGTGTCGATCCGAAAGAAGCGCCTTAGTGGATCTGGCTGAGACATCTGCGCACGACTGGCGCCCACCAGGCGATAGCCCGGCGCTAGGCGGAGGGTACCCGCCCCCGCTTTGAACAGGACTTCAGAAGAAGGCTCGGTCACCCTGCTGTTGCCCATCCCGCGCAGCCTTGCGCGTGGCTTTCTTGCGTTCATCGAGGCCGGGTGTCTGGCGACGTACGGGTTCTTCTTCGTCTGTTTTCGTGAAATCAGTTATCTTCCTGGACCTCTCGCACCTCGCCTGGACATAGCACTACGGGCCATGCTGGCTGCTCTGTGCGGCGCGCCAATGCGGTTGTGCATTCTTTCCGCGGCGACGCTCGATTATCTCGACTTGAGTCGCAAGTCCCGTGGGTTGTTCCCGGCGCTTGTGCTTGTCGACTAGTGCTCGGCAGCAATCCCGATAGTCTTGGTGAAGAGATTTGGGGGGCTGGTTATGCTATTCAGCGCCGGCCGGGCGTACCTTCCCTGCGCTCAGCGGACGCTCGTGTTCAGTGCCTATTCCCCCGAGGTGGCCGGACGTCGGCCGTACAAGCCCCTGGCTCCCTCGGATACTTCCAGCACGAATAGCCGGCTGTCTGACGCCACGGGAAGGCCATGGATCACCCAGGCTCGGAGCGTGCATTCCGATGGGATAAGGCCGGAAAATGCTCCTGATCACCGTTCACTTGGCCGCCTGAAAGTCCCCACTCGGTGCTGGCTAAGCCTGCATTCTGAAATCGGATTCGTCTTACCGGGGACGAGATTGGGGGGACATGGAGATAGGTTAGGCCGCCATGCGGGAATCCTAAAGCGGGTTGCCAGCCTGAGGAAGTGGGCCCGGATTTCGGCGCTGAGCTGGCGGCATCCAGCAGCGTTGGCCATGACTTGGAAGAGGGAATACTTACAGCGGGAGCCTGTGTGAGCTTGGTCCTGGCCAAGCGCTATTAACTGTGGCGTTGCGAGCCGAATCATGGGTGGCCGAAAGAGCACCGGACCAACAAGTCAGGCAAGAAAAAAGCGCAAGGCGTCCATTGCGTCTGCGGATTTCATCGCATGACAATTGTACCCAGGGACACAAAGCCCCTCTCGACGCCATGGGTGGACAAAATTGTCACTGGCTCCCGCGTTTTCCCGCTTAATTTCCCAACGCCTCGAAACGCTTGAGGCGCAAAGATTTGGCTGAAGGTTTGCTCAGAAGTGACCGAGAGCAAATCGGGGACGAATCAAATGGCCGAGATCACACCTTGGCAAGGCGGCTTCCTGGCTAATTTCTCGCCGCGCGTACAGGAGAAGCTCTTGTCCGTGGCCGAGACGTTTCAGTACAAGGCGGGAATAGACGTTTTTCACGAAGGCGATCCCAGCCTATACCTTTACATTGTCAAGAGCGGTCACGTGGCGGTGGAGGTTCACATTCCCTCGAAGGGGCGGCGGACGATTCTCACTGCCAGCCCAGGCGACGTGTTTGGGTGGTCGGCGCTGGTGGAGCCCCGCATCGAGACCGCCTCCGCCCGAGCAGTGGAAGAGGCCGAGGTTCTCGGCATCAAGGGGGGAGCTCTGATGGATCTGTGCCGCGAGGACAGCGCACTCGGGTTTGAGGTATATCGGGCGCTGGCAGAGGTCATCATGGCCCGCCTGATTGCCACGCGTTTGCAGTTGCTGGACGTATTTGCTGTGGGCTAGGAGGCAGACTCCCCATCATGCCAAGCCTTCCTCGGGTCGCCGGCACGGTAGTGATATCCAAGCTCGCGTTACAGAGAGTCTTTCACAATCTGCGCGATGCCGGGTTCTCGCTGGTCGGCCCCACCGTGCAGGATGGGGCGGTGGTGCTCGAAGAGATTGCCCGCATTGAAGAGCTCCCCTTGGGTTGGACCGATGAACAGGAGCCGGGCCGGTATCGCTTGAAGTCCAGCGGGGAGCCAGAGTACTTCGGCTACGGGGTAGGGCCCCAGAGCTGGAAAAAGTTCCTCCTTCCACCCCGGCTCGGACTTTACTCGGCAGTGAAGGAAAACGGGAATTGGCTGTTCCAGCCGCCGCAGAACTCGGCGCCCCATTACGCCTTCATCGGGGTCCGATCATGCGAGCTCCACGCCATTAGCATCCAGGACCGAGTCCTCCTAAGCGGCGAGTTCCGAGATCCTCACTACGCCCGGCGGCGCGAGCGAATCTTCGTGCTGGCGGTGAACTGCGGCAAAGCCAATTCGACCTGCTTTTGCACCTCCATGAAGACTGGCCCTCGGGTGACCGGCGGGTTCGATCTTGCGCTGACGGAACTGCCGCAGGTTTTCGTGATCGAAATTGGCTCTGAAGTCGGCTCTGAAATGCTGCGCGATACACCCTGGGAACCTGCAAGCGCGTTTAACCTGAGCCGAGCTGCGCAAGTGAGCGAGCGTGCCGAGCGCGAGGTGGAGCGCCGACTCCGAACCGACGATCTCCCCAAGTCGCTTTACGACAATCTCGAGCATCCCCGGTGGGATGAAGTGGCCACGCGTTGCCTCTCCTGCGCCAACTGCACGCAGGTCTGCCCGACGTGTTTCTGTGTCACCGTTGAAGACACCTGTAACTTGAAGGCGACGGCTGCGGAACGCACGCGGGTTTGGGACTCATGCTTTGTTCTCGATTTTTCCCACGTGTTTGGGGGCAACATCCGCCCCAGCATCCGCTCGCGCTATCGTCAGTGGCTCACCCACAAGTTGGCCTCCTGGATTGACCAGTTCGGCACGTCAGGCTGCGTGGGCTGCGGGCGATGCATCACGTGGTGTCCGGTGGGAATTGACTTGACCGAGGAAGTTAACGCCCTCCGCGAGAAGGCTGTCAGATGAGTGTAGCGATTTCGCCCGCAGACGTGCGGATGATGCGCGACCCCATGTTGCCTAACCCGGCCGTCATTCGGGCCATCAAACCCGAGGCCAACGGCATCTCCACATTTTCGATGGAGTTTGTGGATGCGGATGAGGCTGCCGCCTATCGCTTCCAGCCGGGGCAGTTCAATATGCTCTACTTGCCTGGCTTCGGCGAGGTGGCGATTTCCTTGAGTTCCAGCCCGGTTGAGCCGCGGGTGATGGGCCACACGGTGCGGGTGGCGGGGAGTGTGACTCGCGCCATCAGCCGGCTGAAGGTGGGCGACCTGGTGGGGGTTCGTGGGCCGTACGGGAGTTCCTGGCCGCTGGAGAAGGCCACGGACAAGAGCCTAGTCATCGTGGCAGGGGGAATCGGGCTTGCCCCGTTACGTCCGGTGGTTCTTTCCATTCTTCACCAACGTGACGCCTTCGGGCGGGTAGTGCTGCTGTACGGAGCCCGGACACCCGGCGACCTCCTCTACACAGGTGAATTCGACCAGTGGCAGAAGGGTGAGATTGAAGTCCACGTCACCGTCGATCTGGGCGATGAGCACTGGCGTGGGGACGTAGGCGTTGTGCCCCAGCTTTTCTACCGAATTCGCGTGGACCACAGGCAAACCCTCGTCTTGACGTGTGGGCCGGAAATCATGATGCGGTTTGTAATTTACGAGGCGCTGGCCCGGCGCATTCCTAAGGATGCCATCGTCCTTTCGATGGAGAGGAACATGAAGTGCGCCGTGGGCTTCTGCGGGCACTGCCAGTTTGGGCCCACCTTTATCTGCAAGCAAGGTCCGGTACTGAGCTTCGCCGCCATCGAGCCGTTTTTTGGTAAGGAGGACTTCTGACATGGCTCCAGGCACGCGGCCCAAGCTGGCCGTCTTCAAGTTCGCCTCTTGCGATGGCTGCCAGCTGGCACTCTTGAGCCTCGAAGACGAGTTGTTGAGCCTCGTCGACGAGGTTATGGTTGCCTACTTTCTGGAAGCCCGGTCACGAACCCTTCCAGGACCTTACGACGTAGCTCTCGTGGAGGGTTCGATTACGACGTCAGAAGACATCGAACGCATCCGCACGGTCCGGAAAGAGTCTAAGTTCCTTATCACCATCGGTGCCTGCGCCACGGCTGGTGGGATCCAGGCCCTGCGCAACTGGCAGGACGTGCAAGAATTCGTGCGTGTCGTTTATGCCACGCCTGCCTACATCAAGACTCTGGAGCAATCCACGCCGATTTCCGCCCACGTGGCTGTGGACTTTGAGCTGAATGGCTGCCCCATTAACAAGAATCAGGTTCTCGAGGTGCTCACGGCGTTGCTGGTGGGGCGCACGCCCCATCTGCCTCGCCATTCCGTCTGCGTGGAGTGCAAGCGGCGCGGCACGGTCTGCGTCATGGTGGCGAAGGGCCTTCCCTGCCTGGGACCGCTCACGCACACCGGGTGCGGCGCTTTGTGCCCTGCTTACAGCCGCGGCTGCTACGGATGTTTCGGACCGATGGAGAGCCCCAATCCAGATTCGTTCGCTACCCACGTCCTGCAAAGCGGGGTGCAGCGGGCGGAGTTGGTGCGCATGCTTCGTGGCTTCACCGGGTTTGCGGAGGCGTTCCGCTCCGCTGGAGACAAGTGGGAGAAGGCGGCGCCTTGAGCGTGCTCTTCACGGAGCTGCTGCTCCTGCTGAAGGCTGATGACCAATATGGCTAACGATAATGCCAAGCCGGGGAAGATCATCAAAGTCGATTACCTGACGCGCGTAGAAGGCGAAGGTGGGCTCTACGTCCGCGCCGAGAACGGCAGAGTGCGCGACGTTAAGCTCCAGATCTTCGAGCCGCCTCGGTTTTTCGAGGCCTTTCTGCGTGGCCGGTATTTCCAGGAAGTGCCTGACATCACCGCGCGCATCTGCGGCATCTGTCCTGTCGCCTACCAAATGAGCGCCGTGCATGCGCTCGAGGCAGCGCTCGGCGTGACGCCCGGGCCGGAAATTCGCATGCTGCGGCGTCTGCTTTATTGCGCAGAATGGATTGAGAGTCATGCACTTCACATCTACCTCTTGCAGGCGCCGGACTTCCTCGGTTACGAGAGCGCGTTGTCGCTGGCGGCGGATCACCCCCGCGAGGTGGAGCGGGGCCTGCGGCTGAAGAAGATTGGCAATGAGCTGCTGGAGCTCATGGGTGGGCGCGCCACGCATCCTGTCTCAGTCTGTGTGGGTGGTTTTTACAAGGTGCCTCGCCGGAAGGAGCTGGACAAGCTTCGCGAGGATTTGCTCTGGGGCCTGGATGCGGCGAAGCAAACGGTTGCTTGGGTTGCGACGTTGCCCTTCCCAAAGTTCGCCCCCAAGTACGAATTCGTCTCGGTGTCCCATCCCAACGAATACCCCATGAACGAGCGGCGGATCATCTCGTCCGAGGGAATTGATATTGATCCGTCGGAGTTCGAGCGCGTGTTTCCGGAAGAGCACGTTGCCCATTCCACCGCTCTCCATTCGGTGCGGGCTGACCGTGGCACGAGTTACTTCGTCGGTCCTCTGGCTCGGATCAATTTGAATTTTGACAAGCTGCTGCCCCAGGCTCAAACTGCTGCCCGCGCCTCTGGCGTCTCCTGGCCCTGCCGCAATCCATATATGGGAATAGTGGCCCGCGCGGTCGAACTGACGCACGCTTACGAGGAGGCACTCGCGGTCATAGAGGCTTACCAGGAACCCGCCACAAGCCGTGCAGAGTTCAAAGTGCACGCGGGAGAAGGTTGCGCCGCCACCGAGGCCCCCCGCGGCGTCCTCTATCATCGCTACCGCATTGATGACCAGGGACTCGTGAATCTCGCCAAGATCATTCCACCCACCGCCCAGAACCTGCGTCGCATGGAAGATGACCTGCGTGAATTGTTGCCGGGCGTATTGCAGAAGCCTGAAGCCGAGATTGCCCAAATCTGCGAAAACTTGGTGCGCAATTACGATCCCTGCATTTCCTGCTCAACTCACTTCTTAAAGCTGAGACTCGACCGTGGCTGAGGAACCCAGCGAGTCCAGGGGTGACGCAAACCTGGACGGCGGACCGGTACACTTGCTGGTTATTGGCTGCGGCAACCCTATGGCGGGGGATGACAGCGCTGGTCCGGAGATCATTCACCGTCTCGAAGCCCGTGGGGATTGTAGGTGTGAACTTCGCTACATACCTCAGGCCGGCCCGGATCTTCTGGAAACCTTTCGAACCGCCGACGTTCTGGTCTTCGTTGACGCAGTCTCGAGTGGCGCACAGCCGGGAACCCTGCACCTGGTCCCTCTGCCTTCACGCATAATGGAACCACGCGCGGTCGGTGCGATATCAAGTCACGGTTGGGGCTTGACTGAGACTCTCGACTTGGCGCGGGCTCTGAGGCGCCCTCTTCCACGTCTGTTGCTCCTGGGGGTGGAGGTTGCCGGAGCTGAACAAGGTGCTCCCCGCTCAGCCGCGGTCGAGCAGGCAATTGCTCTTGTGGTCGAAAGGTTCCCCAATCTCCAGTCCTTGTTGCTTAAGCCTGAAGCTGGCGTGTGGAGCAAGCCCAGACATTTCGCACCCGGGGATGCATCCTTCCCAGGGGAGTAGGGAGAAGACCTCAGACTCAGCCCCGCAGCACGCTAAGTTGCAGCCGCAGCGAATTGCTTGAGCAACGTGTTCTCCGTGGAGCGAGACGAAGAACTCCCCCCACGCCCCTGCCACTCACTCAAGCCGCGCCGCGGCCTCCACAACTGCGAGTTGTAGCATGGCGTGGCCGAGAGTGCCCACGCCTCGGGCTGAAGGAAGTGAGAGTGATTTTGTGCCGATTCTCGCATTACCGAACGCATCTTTTCTGGCCAGAGCGGCTGCGATACGAGTGTTTTGACACAGGCGCCGTATGGCGGGCGTTACGATCCCACGTCGGATTCCTACAGGGCGAGACCTATCGCCTTGACACCGACAACCAAGTTGTGATGCAAAACGCCGCAAGAGATGCCTTGCCCCTGGCATCGGCCCCTTCCCGCACTCCCCGGAGCTAAATAGTTCAGCAGATCAGTCTCAGAATCGCTCGGATTTGTCCATCTCCCCAGCGGACCGAACCATGTGCGATAGCTAATTGAGGTTGGTTCCCCCTAGACAGCATTACGCTTCGGTGGCGCTTCAGCCCTGGCCCGTCTCGTGCTCGCTTCGGCAAGGGGACAGGTGTCAGAATGCCAGGGGCAGCAAGTCCGATCAGTCCTCGTTGCTGCGTCAAAGCCAGAAAGTCCTACGATCCAATATCCGATCCTGGAGGGTAGAGGCGTAGAAATCGTGAGGCTACCGATATGGGCCACACCTTCTTTCCCACGGTTAAGTACGAGAAAGAGCTAAAGAGAGATCTCGCCGCTGAAATCATGGCTACGCCGGGAGGCGAGAAGATTTTCGCGTGCCTGCAATGCGGGACCTGCGGGGGAGCCTGTCCCCTTTCCGGCTACATGGACTACACGCCGCGGCGCCTGATCGGCATGGTGCGGGAAGGCTTCAAGCAGGAAGTTGTCGAGAGCTTTGCCATCTGGCTATGTGCGTCGTGCTACGAGTGCACCGTGCGCTGCCCGGCGGGAATCAAAGTCACCGAGGTCATGTACGCGCTGAAGCGCATTGCCATCCGCGAAGGGATTTATCCTCGCCGCTTTCCCGTGCCGGTGCTCGCGAAGGAGTTTTTGGCGATGCTGAAAGGGACGGGCCGCACCAACGAGTTTTGGCTTGTCCTGAGAGTTCTCTTGAAGACCGCTCCGCTGAAACTACTCACGTCCTGGCCACTCGGCCTGCGGTTGTGGATGCGCGGGCGCCTGTGCTTGACGATGAGCCGCATCCCCAAGCCCGCCGACGCCGACCTGCGCCGGATGCTGGAATCTGTGGGGGAGAGGCACTAAATCATGGCTTATACGTACTTCCCAGGCTGTTGCATGCACGGCTTTGCGCGTCACTGCCAGGATTCGCTTTATGCGGCGTTCCAAGCCCTGGACCTTGAACTCCGGGAATTGAAAGGCTGGAACTGCTGTGGCGCAACCACTTACATCTCCGTGGATGAGGATCAGGCCTTTGTCCTTGCCGCGCGCAATCTGGCCCTAGCCGAGCAGGCTGGGCTGGAAGTCCTCGCCCCCTGCAATGCTTGCTTCATGATCTTAAAAAAAGCGCAGGACTACTTGACACGCTATGGGGAGTTGCGGGAAAAGGTTGACCGCGCTCTGGCCACCGCAGGGCTGCGCTACCAGGGCAAGGTGAAGATCTTTCACCCTTTGGAGATTGTCCTGCGCGATGTGGGTGTGAAAGGGCTGAAGGAGAAGGTGAAACGGCCGCTCAAGGGCTGGAATGTGGTGCCGTACTATGGCTGCCTGATGGCGCGCCCCTACCCCTTGAACAGTGGGGTCACGTTGGAGGATCTTGACGCTATGATTCCTGCGCTCGGCGCTAACCTGGTGAACTTCGAACTCAAGGCGCATTGCTGCGGTGGTGGGCTGACCGGAACCATTGAACAGGTCGGCCATCGTCTGGTATATATCCTGCTCCGTGAGGCAAGACGCAATAAGGCCGATCTCATAGTTACGGTCTGTCCCCTTTGTCAGCTTAACTTGGAATCTCATCAGGGCAAGATCAAGAGGCGCTATGGCGAGGACGTCGGCATCCCCATTCCCTATTTCACGCAATTGATCGGCATAGCCCTTGGCCTGCCGGAAAAGGCCCTGGGGCTGGAGAGGCTCCTAGTACCTCTGCGGTGGGACACCTGGGAGAAAGGCCGTGCGGCGCACGCATCGGTGGCTGCTTGAGGAAGGCCGGCTTTGGCTGAAGATAGGGAGGAGGTTCCTCAATGGGAACAAGTCAAATCCCATCGATCGCGGAAAAACCCGGTCCGCTTTTCCCTGAAATCGCCGGCGCCGAGGACAAGTTCCGCGCTTGCATTCAGTGCGGGGTGTGCAGTGGTTCCTGCCCAATGGGCGAGACGATGGATTTTTCGCCCCGCAAGGCGGTCAAGATGCTTCTCGATGGACGCTTCACCGAAGTGGTAGAGAGCAACACGGCGTGGCTTTGCATCTCGTGCCACACGTGCGCCACCCGTTGCCCGAGGCAATTGGAAATTTCCGACGGCCTTTTTCCGGCCCTGCGAGCCGCGGTGATGGGTGAAGGCAAGCCGCTGGACCAGGATCTTCAGAAGGCCTTGCAGAACACTTACCTATACGGCAATCCCATGGGGTTGTCACCGCGAAAGCGTGGGGAGTGGGCGAAAACGGCCGGTGTGCCTGTTCCGATTATTTCGCAGCTGCGTCGGCCTGTGGACATAGTGTGGATCGTGGAGTGTTATCCGTCTTTCCAGCCACGCAACCAGGAGATCTCGCGAAAGCTGGCCCGCATCTTGAACGCGCTGGGCGTGGACTTTGCTATCCTGGGCCACGAGGAACGGTGCATCGGAGACTGCGAGTGGCTGGCGGGCGAGCGCGGGCTTTTCGAAATGCTCATCGAGCGGAACATCGAGATCCTGAATAAGTATCGCTTCAAGGAAATCCTGTTGACTGATCCGCATGCTTACCGGACGCTGCGCAATGTCTATCCGGCCCTGGGAGGAAGCTTTGTCGTGAAGCACCTTGTGCAATTCCTCGCGGAGCGCCTCGGCCAGCTCAGGCCGCTGCTCAAGAAAAAGCTCGATGTCACGGTGACGTATCACGACTCGTGCTGCCTGGGCCGGAAAACCTTGCATTACGAAGAGCCGCGCGCGCTGCTGCAGGCGTTGCCGGGGGTGAAACTGGTCGAGATGATTCAGAACCGCGAGTCGAGTCTTTGCTGCGGGGGAGGGGCAAGCACGATATACCTGGACCGCTTCATCCAGGACCGCGTCAAGGACCGTCTGGCCGACCGACGGGTCCAGCAGGCCGCGGCGACGAAGGCCGAGATCCTGGCCGTGGCGTGCCCGTTTGAGCCGTCGCGCTTTGAGGACGCCGTGAAAATCACGGGCTACGAAGAAAAGCTGCAAGTGCGCGACATCATCGAACTGCTGGCTGAGTCCATGGAGGTGGTCTGAAGGAGAGGACAGCCATGAACATTGCGGTTCTTGCCAAGCAAGTGCCCGACCTGGTGGAAGGGTTGGAAATCGATGCCAGTGGCAAAGCCGTAGAGCCAGGTTCGGTCCGCTACATCCTCAGCGAGACCGATGACCACGCGCTCGAAGAGGCCTTGCTGACCAAGGAACGCGTGGGGGGTCGTGTCGAAGTGTTTTCGCTCGAAGTCGGTGAGGTTAGAGAGACTTTGTTTGCTGCTTTGGCCAAGGGGGCCGACCGGGTGGTCCTGGTGGGGGCAGGGCTGGATTCGCCTCCTGATAATCACACGACCGCTAAGATTTACGCCTCCCTCCTCCGGGGTTTGGACTTTCACCTGATTCTCACGGGCGTACGCGCCATCGACGACTTGGATGGGTCTGTGGGGGGTCTGCTGGCTGGTTTCCTTGACCTCCCGTACGTCGGCCTGGTGCGCAAAGTGCAGGTCTCCAGCGAAACAGGGAGCGCCATCGTTGAGAAGGAATATCCCGGGGGTTTTGCGGCTGAACTCGAGGTGCGCCTTCCGGCTGTCCTGGGGATTCAGGCTTCCGAGCAACCCCCACGCTATGTACCCGTCAGCCGCCTGCGCCAAGTGATGAAAACGGGAAAGGTAGAGGAGCAGGCCGCTCCGGCGCCGCCTGCCCAGCCCCTCGCGGTGGAGCGGTTGTTCAAACCCGCAGAAGGTGGGGGAGCGACGATGCTTTCCGGGAGTCCCGAAGAGGTCGCCCGGCAAGTCGTCAACCTGCTTTCGGAAAGGCGCCTGGTGAGGTGACGTATGAACAAGGACGTACTGGTAATCGCTGAACATTTCAGAGAACGCCTCACTGAGATCACGTTCGAGCTGCTGGGCAAAGGCCGGGAACTGGCTCAAGCGTTGGGTGGGAAGCTGGCGGTCGTTCTCGTCGGAAACGAGCTGGGAAGTCTCGCGGGTGAGCTCGGAGCCGCCGATATTGTCTACCTGGCGGATCGGCCCGAACTTCAGGAGTTTACTCCGGGCACTTACGCTGAAGTGCTGGAGATCGCGATCAAAGAGGCACCGCCACGGCTGGTCTTGCTGGGCAGCACATCCGTGGGGTTGGATCTCCTTAGCCTCCTTTCCGCACGCGGGGGCTTTCCTTGCCTCGACAACTGCATTCGCCTCGAAGCCAGGGATAGCCGGTTGATCGCGACCAGCCAGATTTACGGCGGAAAGGTCTTTGCCGAGGTCGCTCTGCCCGAACAAACAACACTTGTCGCGGTCGTTCCCGGGATGTTTGGGGCTGACCGAGGCAGGGTCAGCGGGAAGCCCAAAGTTCTCGCCCTATCACCTCCGCCCACTCTGCCTCGGCCGCGCGTGAGTTTCCGTAAGCTGATTGAGCCGCCACCGGGGGATGTGGACATCACGAAGGTGCCGATCCTAGTGGCCGTCGGGCGGGGCATCCAAAACGCGGAGAACCTGCCCCAGGCGGAAGCACTAGCCGAGCTTCTGGGCGGGGCCGTGTGCGGTTCTCGGCCCGTGATCGATCAGGGGTGGCTGCCCAAGACCCGGCAGGTGGGCAAGTCGGGTATGATTGTCAAATCAAAACTCTATCTCGCCCTCGGCGTGAGTGGCGCGCCGGAACATGTCGAGGGCATGCGGGGCGCCGAGCTCATCGTAGCGATCAATTCTGACCCCCAGGCCCCCATCTTTGGTGTGGCCCATTACGGGGTAGTGGCGGATCTGTTTGACATCCTTCCTCCGTTGACGGAGGAGATCAAGACAAGGCAGGGGTCGCGTGCCGCCTGAGATTCTAACCCGTGAGGTCTTCCCCCAGTTTGGGCTTGGGTCGGTAGTGTTGTTCTATGTCTTGGCCTTCCTGACCCTCATTGCCTTCTTCTTCGGAGTCTACCTGCGGGTGAAGAAGTATCGCCGCGGCCGGGGAGTGAACCGCTTCCAGCGGCTGGGTTGGAGGGTAGTGCATGCGGCCCAGGTCGTGGCACGGAACGCGACTCTGACTCGCAACGACCTTTATGCGGGCCTGGGACACCTGGCCATCATGTGGGGATTTACAGTCCTCTTTGTCGGTACTGCGATCCTGACTATTGATTACGACTTGGTCAGGCCTTTCAACCCTGCGTGGCGGTTCTGGAAGGGCAGCTTCTACCTCTGGTACTCGCTGGCGCTGGATCTGTTCGGGGTGGTCCTTCTGGTCGGCTTGGTCATGATGATTATCCGTCGAGCTCTTTTCCGACTACCACAACTGGATTACAGCCGTGCAGACACGCAGCGGCAGAAGTATGACCGTGGCTTGTATTTGTGGGATGACTGGACCTTCCTCGGGCTTCTGTTCTCTACTGTGCTAACCGGCTTCCTGGTGGAAGGGTTACGTATAGCCCAGCAATGGCCGCCGTATGAAAGGGCTTGGTCGCCGGTGGGGTGGGCAACAGCGAGGGTGTTCGCGGGGGTCGGTCTGACTGCGACCTCCGCAGCGTCTGCTCACTTCGCTGTCTGGTGGGGCCACGCCCTCTTGGCGCTGGGCCTGGTTGCCTACATTCCCTATTCAAAAGCGTTCCATCTTGTCATCGATTTTGCCAACCTTGTCTTCCACGACGAGGACGCGGCGCGGTGCCTGCCGTCGTCGCCGCCCGACAGCGCCTCAGCGGGTTATGAGCGGCTGGAAGATTTCACCTGGAAAGAACTTCTGGACCTTGACGCTTGCACGCGCTGCGGGCGGTGTCACGTGGCGTGTCCGGCTCACGCTTCGGAGCTTCCGTTTTCGCCGCGCGATATGATTCTTGACTTGCGTGAGTACGTAGATGCGATATCCATTGCGTCGCGGTCCCGAGTGGATCAGCAGCGCGTTGAGGACGACGGTCGGAAGGTGCTCTTTGGGGCCCGCGTGGCGGCCATCGACGGGCTTGGCCTTGCCGGTGGCCTGATTAAGCCGGAGTCTCTGTGGTCATGCACGACCTGCATGGCGTGCATGGACGTCTGTCCCGTCGGCGTGGAACACGTCCCCGTGATTGTGCAATTGCGCCGCTCCCTGGTCGCCCGGGGAGAGTTGGATGTGCGGCTCCAAGAAGCGCTGAAGAATCTAGCGCGCTATGGAAACTCTTTTGGTCAATCCGAGCGAAAGCGGGCGGTGTGGGCGCAGAGCCTGGATTTCAAGCCAAAAGATGCTCGCAAGGAACCGGTGGAGTGGCTATGGTACCTGGGCGAGTACGCTTCTTACCACCCAGCGCTTCAGCCTATGACTCGGTCGTTGGCGGGCGTGCTGCACGCCGCCGGGCTGGACTTCGGCATCCTGTACGAGGCCGAGCGCAACTCCGGCAATGATGCGCGACGCGTCGGGGAGGAGGGGTTGTTTGATCTTCTGCGGGAGAAGAACAGTGCCACACTGGAAAACGCCCGTTTCAACAACCTCTTGTCTACCGACCCGCATGTCTACAACACGCTGAAGAATGAATATGCGGAGCTCAACCACGGTCGGCGTCCCGTGTATCATTACACTGAGTTGCTGGCGGATTTGCTCGAGCGCGGACGCTTGAAGGTAGCGAATAAGCTGTCTTACCGGGTGACTTACCACGATCCCTGTTACCTTGGGCGGTATAACGGCGTTTACGAGGCGCCGAGGAAGGTGCTGAAGGCCTTGGGCGTCAGGGTGAAAGAAATGCCGCGCTCGCGTCGGGACAGCTTCTGTTGCGGCGGAGGCGGCGGAAGGATCTGGATGGAGGAAATCGGCGAGGCGCATTCGCGCCCCAGCGAAAGCCGGGTGCGCGAGGCAGCGGCGTTGGAAGGAGTACAAACCCTGGTGGTGGCGTGTCCGAAGGACTACGTCATGTTTTCGGACGCGCTGAAGACCACAGGGCTTGAAGGGAGTCTCGCGGTTAGGGATTTGAGTGAGCTGGTTGCAGAAGCCGTGGGCGTGAGTCCGGGGAACTAGCGCGATTCGTCCAGCCCACACGGAGAGGACAGAGCCATGAACGCAAGCGGGAAGAACGGAACCAGAGTCGGCGTGTACGTTTGCCATTGTGGGTCGAACATCGCCGGGATCGTGGATGTGAAGTCGCTGGCGGAGTTTGGGGCGACCCTGCCTGGGGTAGTCGTGTCTCGCGAGTACAAGTACATGTGTTCCGACCCCGGTCAGGAACTGATTCAGCAGGATGTCCGCGACCATCAGTTGAACCGCATCGTTGTGGCGAGTTGCTCTCCGCTGCTTCACGAGCAAACCTTTCGCACGGCCACGGCAAAAGCCGGGCTGAATCCCTTCTATTGTCATATGGTCAACATCCGGGAACACGATTCCTGGGTCCATGAGGAGCGACAGGCAGCGACCGAGAAGGCGAAAGACTTGGTGCGGGCAGCCGTCCGGCGCGTCGCTTTTCATAAGCCTCTGGAGAAGAGGCAGGTTCCTATCCATCCCGATGTGCTGGTGGTCGGGGGTGGGATTGCGGGTATTCATGCGGCCTTGACCCTTGCCAATGCCCGGAAGCACGTCTACTTGGTCGAGCGGGAACCTACCATCGGCGGGCACATGGCGAAGTTCGACAAGACATTCCCGACGCTCGACTGCGCCGCCTGCATCCTTACACCGAAGATGACGGCGGTGAAGAGACATCCCAACATCACTCTCTGGACGTACTCCGAGGTAACACAGGTGGATGGTTATGTGGGCAACTTTAAGGTAACGGTCAAGCGCAAACCTCGCTACGTGTCGGAGGACGTCTGCATCGGCTGCATGGAATGCATCGAGGCTTGCGTGTACAAACAAGCCAAGTACCCCGACGAGTTCAACCTCGGATTGGGGAAGCGCAAGCCCATCTACATCCCCTTCCCCCAAGCCGTGCCACCAGTTCCAGTGATCGATCCTGAAACCTGCATTGAGTTCAAGAGTGGCAAGTGCAAGAAGACTTGCGTCGAAGCGTGTGGCGAGCGCAAGGGAATCAATTTCAAACAGGTGGAATCCATTGAAACCATCGAAGTGGGCAACATCGTTCTGGCCACGGGGTTCCAGGTCTTTGACGCGCGGCGGCTGCCCTACTACGGCTATGGCAAGCACCCTAATGTCTATACCTCGCTCGAGGTAGAGCGCCTGATCAACGCTTCTGGTCCCACCGCCGGCGAGGTCATTCTGCGCGACGGGCGGAAACCCAAGACGGTGGGGATTCTCCACTGCGTCGGATCGCGCGACGAGAATACCAACCGCTGGTGCTCCCGCGTTTGCTGCATGTACTCCTTGAAACTGGCTCACCTTATTAAGGAGCACACGGGCGCGGAGGTTTTCAATTTCTATATCGACATTCGGACTCCCGGAAAAGGCTTTGAGGAGTTTTACCAGAGGCTCCTGAAGGAGGGCGTGCACTTCATCCGGGGGAAAGGTGCGGAAGTCAACACCTGGCCCCTTGATCCTTCTGAAGAAGGCAAGCTGATTATTCGCGTGGAAGACACGCTAATTGGGAGGATCCGAAGGATTCCGGTAGACATGGTGGTGCTGGCGGTGGGATTGGAGCCGCATGTGGACGCGCAAGATGTGCGCCGCCTGTTCAACATTAGTTGTTCGCAGGACGGCTGGTTCCTGGAGCGGCACCCCAAGCTGGCCCCCGTGAATACCTTCACCGACGGGATCTTCCTGGCGGGGTGCTGCCAGGGGCCAAAGGACATCCCGGATACAGTGGCGCAGGCGGGCGCAGCCGCGTCAGAAGCTCTGGCGCTGATTGACGCGAAGTTCGTGGAGCTCGAGCCCAACACTGCTTACGTCCTTGAAGAGGTTTGCTCCGGCTGCAAGACCTGCGTTGCACTTTGCCCGTACAGCGCTATCTCGTTCCTGGAGGACAAGAAGAAGGCTCTTATCAACGAGGCATTGTGCAAAGGGTGCGGAACGTGCGTAGCTGCTTGTCCGTCGGGCTCCATCCGGCAGAATCTGTTCGAAGACGAGGAGATTTTTGAGGAGATCAAGGGGGTGCTAGCCTATGCCTGAGAAGAAACCTGAATCCAGCAGCGGCAGCCCAAATGGGTTTGAGCCCAAGATTGTGGCCTTCTTCTGCAACTGGTGTACCTACCTTGCCGCGGATTTGGCAGGCACCTCGCGGATGAAGTATGCACCAAACGTGCGCGTGATTCGTGTGATGTGCTCGGGCCGGATAGATCCGCAGTTCGTGCTGGACGCCTTTGCCAAGGGTGCGGACGGGGTTCTGATCGGCGGGTGCCATCCCGGCGATTGCCACTATCAAGAAGGGAACTACAAGGCCCTGCGCCGCTATCGTCTGCTAAAGCGAGTTTTGAGGGAGATGGGCATTGAAGAGGAGCGTTTCCATCTCGAGTGGATTTCTGCTTCCGAGGCCGACCGCCTGAAAAGCACCGTCAACAATATGGTGGAAAAGGTGCGCACGTTGGGTCCCCTGCGTCTGGAAACGAAATCCGAGCTCTTCCCGGAGGAGGTGACAGTCTCATGATGCAGCCTGCGGCCATGCCCCAGAATGCGAAGCCCAAAGTCGCCTTGTACTGGTGTGCCTCGTGTGGCGGATGCGAGGAAGCGGTCGTGGACCTTTCGGAAAAGATCCTCGATGTCGTCTCCGCGGTGGATATTGTCTTCTGGCCGGTGGCCTTGGACTTCAAACGAAAAGACGTGGAGGCAATGCCTGACGCCTCGATCCTTGCCTCCTTTGTGAATGGTGCCATCCGCACCACCGAACAAGAGGAGATGGCGCATTTGCTTCGGCAGAAATCGAAGGTGCTGATTGCCTTTGGTTCCTGCGCTCAACTCGGTGGCATTCCGGGGTTGGCAAACCTCTGGTCCCGAGAGACCATTTTTCAGACTGTTTATCAGGAATCTCCCTCCACCGTAAACCCTGAGGGCACGGTCCCCAAAAGCCTTTACAGAGAAAACGGCAACTGCGTGAACCTCCCCGGGTTTTTTGACACCGTGCGGGCGCTCGATCAGGTTGTGGATGTTGATTACTCCGTCCCGGGGTGCCCGCCCACCCCCAAGATCGTCGCGCAGGCGATCGAGACGTTGCTCAGCGGAGCGCTGCCGCCCAAGGGTACGGTTCTTGCGCCTGATCGTGCGCTTTGCGAGGAATGTCCTCGCAAAGACACCCGTCCGGAGAAACTGACTCTGCAGGCGTTCAAACGCCCGCATGAGCTGGTGATTGATGAAGAGAAATGCCTGCTGGTACAGGGGGTGGTGTGTCTGGGACCGGCGACGCGAGGTGGGTGTGAAGCTCTCTGCACGCGCGGGAACATGCCCTGTACCGGCTGCTTCGGCCCCACGAGTCGCGTTCAAGATTTCGGAGGCAAGGCTCTCTCGGCCATTGCTTCCATTGTGGATAGCAACGATGAGGGAGAGATTGATCGCATCCTGAGTACGATTCCAGACCCACTAGGAACCTTCTACCGTTACAGCTTGCCGTCGTCTTCCCTCCGGCGGAAGAAGGTTGCCGTGGCGCCTGGAACGAAGCATTGAGATTCATGCGTCGCCGGGCTGTCGCGGGCCGGAGAGCAGCGCAGGGCGAGGGCTCGCGGCGGCCCCTTCGTCGGTCGAAGGAGTTGGAAAACGAAGTTGGAGTAGACCCCCATGTCTGATGGCGAGAACAAGAGTGTCAAGGGTTCAGGTCCGGCGGAGACCTCGAAGGCCGGTACGGAGCCGACGCGGCGCCGGATCACCATCGATCCCATCACCCGCTTGGAAGGCCACGGGAAGATTGAGGTTTTTCTCGACGAACAGGGCAACGTCGAGCGCGCCTTCTTCCAGGTGCCGGAGTTGAGAGGATTCGAGAGATTTGCGCAGGGACGTCCGGCAGAAGACATGCCCCAGATAACCTCGCGCATCTGTGGTGTGTGCCCCACGGCTCATCACATGGCGTCCACCAAGGCCCTTGACAACCTCTACCAGGTCACCCCACCTCCCGCGGCCCGGAAGATTCGGGAACTGGTTTACAGCACCTTCATGACCGAGGACCATGCGCTGCATTTCTACTTCCTGGGTGGGCCGGACTTCGTCGTTGGGCCCACGGCGCCAGCAGCCGAACGGAACATCCTCGGGGTCATCGCCAAAGTGGGGATTGAGGTGGGGAAGAAGGTCATTGCGATGCGGCGCAAGCTGCGCGAGCTCCTGATACTTGCAGGTGGGAAAGCGGCTCATCCCGTGCTAGGTCTGCCGGGCGGCGTGGCAAAGCGACTCACCGTCCAAGACCAAGCGCAATTCCAGCAAGTTGCCTCGGAGGCTGTCGACTTTGCAGAGTTCACCCTGGAGACTTTCGAGAACGTTGTCCTGAAGAACAGCGATTATGTGAAACTGATCTGCTCCGAGGCCTTCACCCACCGCACCTACTACATGGGCATGGTTGACGACAAGAATCGTGTGAACTTCTATGACGGCTCGATCCGAGTGGTTTCGCCCGACGGTAAGGAGTGGGCCAAGTTCCGCTCCGATCAATACCTCGACTACGTGGCCGAGCACGTGGAGCCATGGAGCTACGTCAAGTTTGCTTATTTGAAGCCTTTGGGGTGGAAGGGGTTTACGGAGGGTGCGGAGAGCGGCGTGTACTGCGTCGCCCCGCTTGCTCGCTTGAACGCGGCTGATGGTCTAGCCACTCCACTGGCACAGGAAGCCTACCAGAAGCTCTTCGCCACCCTGGGAGGCAGGCCTGTCCACTACACGTTGGCAAACCACTGGGCGCGAGTTGTGGAGCTCCTGTACGCTGCGGAACGCATGAAGGAACTGGCGGGTGACCCGGAGGTTGCTGATCCCAACGTGCGCACGATTCCTACCGCGACACCGCGAGAAGGGATTGGGGTGGTTGAAGCGCCGCGCGGGACTCTTTTCCACCACTATCAAACGGACGAGAAGGGGATCATCCAGAAAGCTAACCTGATTGTAGCGACCCAGAACAATGCGGCACGCATCGCCATGAGCGTCGAGAAAGCCGCCAAAGGTCTCATCACGGGTGGCAATGTCTCCGAAGGCGTCCTGAACATGGTGGAGATGGCCTTCCGCGCTTATGACCCGTGTCACGGTTGCGCCACGCACTCCCTCCCAGGAAGCATGCCTCTCCTGCTCCGAGTCCACGACCACGAGGGCAATCCCCTTACTACCCTGCGTCGCGACATGGATGGTAGCATCCACCGGAGCTAGGAGAGCCCCACCGCTCTCCCCCCTAAGGAAGGTGCGAAGAGCCGCGCATGGCATTTACCGTACGTGTTCTGTGCCTGGGCAACGAACTGCTGGCCGACGACGCGTTTGGCAACGCGGTCGCGGAACAGCTTCGCCTTCTGTTTCCAGCCTCGCTGGATGTGGTCGAAACCCCGGTTAGTGGCTTTGCTTTGATCGACTACCTCCCGAATGTCTCATGCCTCCTAGTAGTTGACACAGTCCAAACCGGCAAGGCTGCCCCTGGGACTATCCACCTTGTCCGAGAAGGAGACATAAAGTCTGTTTCAGGCTGTTCTCCCCACTATGTCGGGCTTTTTGAAACCCTCGAGTTGGCCAGGAAATTGCTCCCCTCTGTGCCGCAGGAGGTAATCATTCTCGCGGTGGAGGCGGCGGACTGCACGACGCTCGGTGGCGCGATGCACCCCGCCGTCCAGGCCGCAGTTCCAGTTGCCCTCGATTTGGTTCGAGAGATCACGCAACGGTGTGCCCCTGTGCATTCTGGCCGCGAGCCTCAACCGTCAGAGGCTGTGCGAGTTTCAATTGAGGCCGTGGTGGCACGGTTTGGGCGCGAGCGATTCGTGGTAATCTGAGGGGGGGCGGCAACTGAGGCCGTTGGGAATCCACTCGCGCGGCTTGAGGGCTCTCCCTCACTTGAGTCACGATGTGCTTGGCAATCCCTGGGAAAATTCTTGAGATGGAAGAGCGCGGCGGCAGCCGGCTCGCCCGCGTGGAATTCGGCGGGATCACGCGCCAGGTTTACCTGGACTTCGTGCCGGAGGCCGAGGTGGGGGACTACGTGGTCGTTCACGTGGGTTTTGCCCTCAGCCGGCTGAATGCTGAGGAAGCCCAGCGCACCTACCAGTTGCTCGAGGAAATGGGAGTGCTCAAGACCGAGGGCCTGAACTCGCCTGCTGACGGGAGCGTCCCCGGGAATGACCTGGAGGAATGAAGTATCTCGACGAGTATCGAGACGCACGCATCGCCCGCGCCTTGGTGGGCCAGCTCGCCCGCCGAGTCACGCGCCCGTGGGTGCTGATGGAAATCTGCGGGGGGCAAACCCACACTTTAATGCGCTATGGCATCGATGAGCTGATCCCTCCCCAGATTGAGTTGGTGCACGGCCCCGGTTGCCCCGTTTGTGTTACGCCCCTTGAAATCCTGGACAAGGCGATTCGGATCGCCTCCCTCCCCGATGTCACACTAGTTTCCTACGGTGACATGCTTCGGGTGCCGGGCTCGCGTTCGGACCTTTTCCATGTGAAAGCCAACGGTGGTAACGTGCGCGTCGCCTATTCTCCGATGGAAGCCCTGAAGATTGCGCGCGCACATCCCGACCGGCGGGTGGTTTTTCTGGGCATCGGGTTTGAGACTACAGCCCCGGCCAATGCGATGGCGGTGTGGCAAGCCGCCCGAGACGGCCTTCAGAATTTCTCCATGTTGGTGTCGCACGTCCTGGTGCCGCCGGCCATTCGACTACTCCTGGGCTCTCCTCGCAATCGCGTGCAAGGATTCATTGCTCCGGGACATGTGTGCACGGTGATGGGTTACCGTGAGTATGAAGTCCTGAGCCGCGAGTATCGTGTTCCCATCGTGGTGGGAGGCTTTGAGCCCATCGATCTGCTGGAAGCGATCTCCATGCTGGTGGCGCAACTGGAGGGAGGCCGGGCCGAGGTCGAGAACCAATACGTCCGTTCGGTTACCTATGAGGGGAATCGCTCCGCGCAGGAGTTGATGCGAAGAGTCTTCGAGGTGTGTGACCGAAAGTGGCGGGGGATTGGCGTCATTCCACGCAGCGGCCTGCGTCTGCGTGCGGAATTCGTGGCCCACGATGCGGAGAAAGTCTTCGGTATTGGCGAGGAGGCGGCTGAGGAACCCGCGGAATGCATCAGCGCCCAGGTTCTCCAGGGGCTGAAGAAACCGGTCGAGTGCCCCGCCTTCGGAGGGCGGTGTACACCCGGAAAGCCGCTGGGTGCGCCGATGGTCTCGGCAGAGGGCGCCTGCGCGGCTTACTACCAGTACCGGCGACACTCCCGTGCGACACCAGGAGACCTGCCGTGAGCGACGAGCGGAATCCCATGGAACAATTTACTTGCCCGGCTCCGCTGCCCCCCCAGGACAAGGTTCTTCTGGGCCACGGAAGTGGAGGGCGGCTGAGCGCGGAACTCCTTCGCGACGTATTCCTGCCGGCTTTCCGGAATCCCGTCCTGGCACAGTTGAACGATCAAGCGATCGTGAACGTTGATGGGATTCGTCTGGCCTTTACCACGGACTCTTTCGTAGTCAAGCCGCTGTTTTTCCCCGGGGGCGATATTGGGTCGCTGGCGGTGTACGGGACGGTCAACGATCTGGCCATGGGTGGAGCCCTGCCGCTTTTCCTGAGCGCAGCCTTCATCGTTGAGGAAGGCCTATCCATGGAATTCCTTCGCAAGATAGTGGCCTCGTTTCAGCGTGCGGCTGGGGAAGTAGGCATAGAGGTTGTCACGGGCGACACGAAGGTTGTTGAAAAGGGCAAGGGCGATGGGCTCTTCATCAATACCTCGGGGATTGGACGGGTGCCAGCAGGGGTGAACTTGTCAGCGAACCAGGCCCGCCCGGCTGACCGCGTGCTTCTCAGCGGCCCTGTCGGTGACCATGGCATTGCCCTCCTTTCGCAGCGGGAGGGGCTGACGTTCGAGACTCCTCTCGTAAGCGATAGCGCGCCTCTCCACACGCTGGTGGCAGCGATGCTCGAGGTAGGGCCCGGGATCCGTTGCCTTCGTGATCCCACCCGCGGCGGACTATCCAGTACCCTAAACGAGATTGCGGCCCTGTCCCGCGTCGGGGTGGTCTTGGACGAGCCTGCGATCCCGATCAAGGAAGAGGTAAGGGGCGCATGTGAGCTTCTGGGGCTTGATCCGCTTTACGTGGCGAACGAAGGGAAACTCGTGGCCATCGTCGAAGCCGCACAGGCGGAAAAGATGCTGGCTGCCATGCGCGCCCATCCGCTTGCGCGGGACGCGCAAATCATCGGCACGGTCACGGAAGCGAATCGCGGCCTGGTGACGATGCGCACTTTGCTCGGCACGACGCGCATCGTGGATATGCTTTCGGGAGATCAGTTGCCGCGGATTTGCTGACACCGCCATCAGCGATCAGCTCTCTGCGGTCAGCGCGACAAAGAGAATGCTGAATGCTGATAGCTGATAGCTTCTTGTATGCACGAACTGAGTATCGCCGATGCGATTCTGGAAGCCGTACGGAAGGAGGCTGAGAGGCGTCCTGGCGCGCGTGTGATTAAGGTCGGAGTCCGAATAGGAGAACTCGCAGGGGTGGATCCGGAGGCGCTCAGTTTCGGGTTTGAGGCGCTGGTGCGTGGGACGGAACTTGAGCCGCTAGCGCTGCATATCGAGTCTCGACCACGTCGCCAGCGCTGCCCGCAATGCGACTCGACCTTTGACGTGATTAACGACCGTTTAGCCTGTCCGGCCTGCGGGACCTCAGAGACGGTCTTCGTGGGCGGAGATGAACTGGAGCTGGCTTACCTGGAGGTTGAAGAGTGACCACTCGAGTGCCTCTGGAAAAGAAAGTGCTGAGCGAGAACGACCGGATCGCCGCCGGCTTACGCGCGCGTTTCCACGAGCATCAAGTCTTCTGCTTGAACCTCATCAGTTCTCCGGGGGCAGGGAAGACCTCGTTGCTCGAGCGGACGCTCGAGCGCTTCGGCGCGCGTGAGCATGTGGCGGTTCTCACCGGGGATATCCAAACCGACAACGACGCAAGGCGGCTGGCCCGCTTCGGTTTTCCCGTAAAGCAAATCACTACTGGGGGCACCTGCCACCTGGACGCGCGCATGGTGGAGCGGGCCCTGGCGGATTGGCCACTGGAGCCTCTCGACCTGCTGCTGATTGAGAATGTCGGGAACCTGGTGTGCCCCTCCAGCTATGACCTGGGCGAAGCGGCGAAGGTAGTCGTGCTCAGTGTTGCGGAAGGCGACGACAAGCCGCTGAAGTACCCGGCCATCTTTTTCAAAGCCGCGCTTCTGGTGGTCAACAAGCTTGACCTGCTTCCCTATGTATCCTTCGACCTCGCGCGGGCACGCGAGCACGCCCGCCGTGTGCATCCGGGAATGGCGATCCTAGAAGTTTCCTGCACTACTGGTGAGGGCTTGGAGGCGTGGGTTCGGTGGTTGGAAGAGCGCCGCGAGGCTGCGAAAGCCGGCAGCGCATGAGGCGCTTCCCAACAACGGCCATGACAGTCCGGAAAGCCATCGAGGTTAGGGGGATTGTCCAGGGGGTGGGCTTTCGCCCTTATGTCTATCGTCTTGCGACCGAGCGCAGGCTGACGGGATTCATCACCAATACTGCGGCTGGGGTCTCCATCGAAGTCCAGGGACCACGCGAGGTGGTGGAAGATTTCCTGGCACAATTGCCCGCGGGAGCGCCGCGCCTGGCTCGCATCACCGACGTAGCGGTGCGCGAGATTCCCTGCGATCACGACGGGGAGTTTCGGATACTCACCAGCCGCGTAGGCGAGGAGCGCCGCGCCCTGATCTCCCCTGACGTGGCGATTTGTGACGATTGCCTGCGCGAGCTTTTCGATCCCGCTGACCGCCGATTCCGCTACCCTTTCATCAACTGCACCAACTGCGGTCCACGCTATACCATCGTGCGCGACATCCCCTACGACCGCGCGCGCACCTCGATGGCCGTCTTCCCGATGTGCCCCGAGTGCCAGCGTGAATACGACGACCCCCTCGACCGCCGTTTTCATGCCCAGCCCAACGCCTGCTGGAAGTGCGGCCCCAGACTCGAGCTTTGGGATGCCGAGGGACAACAGGTTAGAGCGGATGATCCGATGGTTGAAGCCGTGGCGCGTTTGGAGGCCGGGGTCGTAGTGGCGGTCAAGGGGTTGGGCGGTTTTCACTTGGCGGTCGACGCCACAAACCGGGTAGCGGTCGCGCGCCTCCGGGAACGGAAACGTCGGGTCGAGAAGCCGTTCGCCATCATGGCCGCCGACTTGAAATCCGTCGAGCGTTTCTGCTGGCTGGACGATACGGCCCGCCAACTCCTCCAGAATCCCGAGCGGCCAATCGTGCTCCTCCGCAAAAGACAGCCGAATCCCATCGATGAAGCTGTGGCCCCCTTCAACCTTGACTTAGGCGTCTTTCTGCCTTACACGCCGCTTCACCACCTGTTGCTTGCCGAAGGCCGCTTCCTGGCTCTCGTGATGACCAGTGGAAACATCTCCGAAGAGCCGATCGCCATCGACGACCGTGAGGCGGTCACGCGTCTGCGTGGGCTCGCTGATTTCTTCCTCGTGCACAATCGTGACATCCTTCTTCGTTGCGACGACTCGGTTGTGCGCGTTGTGGACGAGTGTCCACGCCAGGTCCGACGCTCGCGAGGCTATGTGCCGGTACCAGTCTTTCTCCGCGAAGAGCTACCGCCCATCCTGGCAGTGGGCGGAGAGTTGAAGAATACTATCTGTCTGACCAAAGGTCGGCACGCCTTCTTGAGCCAGCACATCGGCGACCTGGAGAACCTGGAGAGCTATCGCTTTTTTGAGGCGACGGTCTGGAGCCTGAGGCGAATCCTGGAAGTCGAACCGCAGAGCGTAGCTTATGACCTGCATCCCGATTATTTCTCGACCCGGTGGGCTCTGGCGCAGAAGGGAATTCAGCAGGTGGGGGTTCAGCATCACCACGCCCACATTGTCAGTTGCATGGCGGAGAACCACCTGGAGGAGCGCGTCATCGGCTTCGCTCTGGATGGTACCGGATACGGCACGGATGGTCGAATCTGGGGCGGGGAAGTCCTCCTTGCCGACTACCGGGACTTCGAGCGCGTGGCTCATCTAACTTATGTCCCCATGCCGGGCGGAGCGGCGGCGATTGCTGCACCCTGGCGGATGGCGGTTAGTTATCTGGCGGCGCATTTCGGGCGTGAGTTCTTGGATTTGGATCTTCCCTTTGTGCGCCAACTCGACCGTCATCGAGTCAACGTGCTGTTGCAGATGCTTGAGCGTGGGGTGAATTCACCACTCACCTCAAGCTGTGGCCGTCTGTTTGACGCTGTAGCTGCGCTGCTGGGAATTCGCCAGCGGGTGAACTACGAGGCCCAAGCAGCGATCGAGCTGGAAGCGGCCATCGCGGCTTGCCCGGACCAGGAAGTCGCTTATCCCTTCGGGATCCGCGATGAAGGCAGCGGCTGGATTATCGATACTCGGCCGCTCTTTGTGGATCTGGTGCGAGACCTCCGCGAGGGTGTACCCGCAGGGGTTATGAGTCAGCGGTTTCACCGCGGGCTCGTGGAGGTTCTGGCGCAATTGGCGAGACTTGTGCGCCAGCGGACGGGGCTTGACCGTGTGTGCCTGAGTGGCGGCACTTTCCAGAACGTTTTCCTATTGGAGACCTTAACGCAGCGGCTTGCGACCGACGGCTTCAAGGTTTTCAGTCACGCGGAAGTCCCCTGCGGGGACGGTGGGCTCAGCCTTGGGCAAGCACTGGTCGCAGCTCATCGTTCGAAGTAGCCCTGCGCAGTGGGTGGCTGTAACAAGTATCCCGGAAGCGGGTCTGTCCGGCTGGTCGGGCGGGGAAGCGGTCCGAGCCGCCGGCGTTGCTCGCCGAGAGTATTCATGCTGAACATCTGGCAAGTCCCTCGATAGCGCGAGTCAGTTTCCATGCTCCAAAGGAGGAATCCATGCCCTCTTTACCCTGCGATCTGGACATCGCGCGTGCAGCTCGACTGAAGCCAATTACAGAAGTGGCCAAAGCTCTCGGGATCGGAGACGACGACCTGGAGCTCTACGGCCGCTATAAGGCCAAAATCAGCCTGGATGTGCTTCAGCGAAAGAAAGACTCTCCGAACGGAAAGCTGATCGCGGTCACCGCGATTCCGCCTACACCGCTGGGGGAAGGGAAAAGCGTCACGGCCATTGGTTTGGGCCAGGCCCTGGGCAAGATAGGCAAGAAGGTCTGCAACACCTGCCGTCAGCCGTCGCAAGGACCGACCTTCGGGATCAAGGGGGGCGCCGCAGGCGGCGGCTACTCGCAAGTGGTTCCGATGGAAGATTTCAATTTGCACCTGACCGGTGACTTTCACGCCGTGACGGCCGCCCAAAACCTTTGTGCTGCCATGATCGACGCCAGCTTCTTGCACGGTAACAAACTCAACCTTGATCCCTTCAACATTACCTGGCGGCGCGCGCTCGACACGAACGACCGCGTCCTGCGCGACATCGTCATCGGGCTGGGCGGCAAGGCTAATGGTTACCCGCGCGAGACCGGATTTGACATCACGGCAGCCTGTGAAACCATGGCGATCCTGGCGCTGGCAACCTCCCTCCGAGACTTGCGGCAGCGGTTGGGCCGGATCGTCGTCGGCTTCAACAAGGACGGACGCCCTGTCACCGCGGAAGATCTCAAAGCCGCTGGGGCGATGACCGTGCTCTTGAAAGATGCCCTCCGGCCCAACCTCATGCAGACGCTCGAACACACGCCGGTGCTGGTTCACTGCGGACCATTCGGAAACGTGGCGCATGGCAACAACTCAATCCTTTCCGATATGGTCGCGCTGAAGCTGGCCGATTACGTCGTCACCGAATCAGGCTTTGGAGCTGATATGGGCTTCGAGAAACTGGTGAATATCACGTGCCGGCAGGGTGGCCTGCAGGTTTCCGGCGCTGTGGTCGTCTGCACCGTTCGCGCCTTGAAGATGCACGGAGGCGTGGGGAAGATCGTGGCGGGCAAGCCGTTGCCACCGGAGTTGGTGCAAGAGAACATCCCGGCAGTAGAGCGAGGGCTGCCGGTGCTGGGCGCAGCGCTGCAGATCGTCAAGCTCATGGGCGTGCCGGTAGTCGTGGCTGTCAATCGCTTCGAGACGGACACTGAAGCAGAGCTCCGATTCGTTGCCGGGCGAGCGCAGGAGCTGGGTGCAGAGAAGGCGGTGGTTTCCGATGTGTTCGCGCGGGGTGGCGCGGGAGGAGCGGAACTGGCGGACGCTGTCGTGCAAGCTGTCGAGAAGCCGGCAGCGATGAGATTCCTTTATCCCGATGATTTGCCCATCAAGGAGAAGATTCGGGTGCTGGCCACGCAGATCTATGGAGCCGATGACGTGGAGTATGCGCCCGAGGCGGAGCGGAAAATCAAACTCTACACGGAACTGGGCTTCGGCCGCCTGCCCATTTGCACGGCCAAGACCCACCTGTCGTACTCGCACGATCCGGATTGGAAAGGGGTACCCAAGGGTTATAAGTTCCCGATCCGTGACGTGCGGCTGTCAGCGGGAGCGGGATTCCTCTACCCACTCGCGGGCGAGATGATGACGATGCCGGGACTAGGCTCGTCACCCGCGGCGATTCGTGTGGACATCGACGACCAGGATCGGATCGTCGGGCTGTTCTGAATTCACACCCGCCCGCTCAGCGCGACTTTTGCTTTTAGGCCGGAAAGCTCTGGAGGTGGGTGGGAAGTGAAAGAAAACAGCGCGGGCTAAGGACGTCTGTCCTTGAAGTAAGACGGAGGGTATCTACAGCCGCTCTTGTGGAGGGTGCCGGGGCGCGATGAGGCCTGAGCTATCAAGACCTACGTGTCCTGCATGCAGGCGAGATTTCTAAGCTTCTACTTGCAGGTAAGCGAGCACGGGGGCGGTGAGAAGCCAAGCTGCTCCGAAGAACGCAAAAGTTGACTCGGTAACCGACGAAATGGTGAAGAAGGCGAGTACGCCAGGAACCTCCGCTGCCAGCGATGCAAGATCTTGCGCGGGGCAGGCCACGTAAACCCGGACAACAAGAAACCACATCACCACGTAAGCACCCACAAAGGCCAGCGTCCCGAGCAGACCCGCCTGGACGAGGGCGTGAAACAAGGCATCGTGCATATGTTTTCCCTCCAGGAAGAACCGATCGGCCTGGAAGCCCAAGCCAATCCAAGGGGACTGCTGGAAAAGTTCCCAGCCACGTCGCCAAGTTTCGGTCCGGCCGGTAAGAGTTGGGTCGAATTCCTGCAGCCGAGTCAGGTACTTCCAGAGGACTTGTTGGAATCCGGTGAGGCCCATCAATATCGATGCGGCAACCGTACCTGCAACGAAGACCAGTCTCCGGGCCCGCTGCAACCAGAGGAGCACAAAGGCCCCCACGATAAAAGCCACCACCTGCGTGCGGCCTTGTGACAGCACAAGTGAATATAGGGAAACCAGAAGCACCGCTGCCCAGATAAACCTGGCTCTCGTCTTACCCTGCCAGAGCCGGCCCAATGCGGCCAGGCCGGTCACGGCCGCGTACCTCGCGAAACCCGTATTGCGGGTGCTGGCCATACCTAAGATTTGTCCGCTAGCCGCAAAGCCTCCGCGATAAGGCACCACACCGAACGGGCTGCCCTCGGTGCGTGCGAGAGCCTGGTCTCCCAGGAAGGGGATGGCTGCCAGCAGGCCGACCATTATCGCTGCCGCAATGACCCAGTTAAGGGTCAGCAGGCTAGAAAGAGTCGATGCGGGATCAGCGTCTGAGGCTATTGCCCACAGGACGATCAGCACGGAGCCGTAGGTCGCAGCCCAGTAAAGAGCTTGGATGGGCTGGCGTGACAAACCTGACGAGACTAGGCCGATCAGCGTGTAGAACGCCAGCAAGCCTAGAGGACCCGCGATCACCCGGTGCGCGAGAGGGTTCTCAGCCCGAAGCAACAAGAGGCCAGCCAACCACGCCGCCAGAATCGGGAGCAGGCACCGAAGACCATGAAATAATTCCACAGGGCCGGTCGGGAAATTGGGAGCCAGCAGCACGTAGATCCCGGTATTGTAGCCCCCCCATAGCATAAGCCAGAATGCGAAGGCCAGGAGCACAGTCGGTCTTAGCGACGAGCGGCGCCCGCTGCTCTGACCCGCCAGGGAGTCAGGCGTTACGTCCCCTCGCCAGCGTGGAGTTTGTACCGCGTGCACGGCTATCTAAGCCCCGCCAAGCTCGAGATCCAGGGAATCTTCATAGATCTTCATTAGGCGCTCGCCCAGTCGGTCCCAGTGATAGAGCCGCAGGGCACGTTCTCGACCTGCACTCCCCATGCGGAGGCGCAGTCCCCGGTCGGCATACAGGCGGTCCAGCGCCGCTGCTATTTCGTGGACAGCCTGCTCAGGAGAGCTGGGAGTGATCCTGATGCCACAATCGCCTGTGACATGCGTCCCTGGGCCGGCAAGGTCTAAACAGATGACCGGCTTGCCTGCGGCCATAGCCTCGACGACCACGGCGCCACCCCCATCCCGCAGGCTTGGGAACAGGAAAACGTCGCACTGACCCATCGCTGCCAGGAGCTTCTCACGTGCCATCCAGTTCTCAAACCGCACCCTGTCCTGAAGTTCTGCTTGTCGCACCAATGTTTCCAGGCGAGGAAGCTCAGGTCCCTCGCCAATGATCGTGAATTCGGCCTGCGGATGTCTCGCGACGAAATCTCTGAAGGCTCTAATCGCCAGGCAGAACCCCTTAAGGCCCAGAAGCTTGCCTGCCGAGAGGACTTGGAATCTCTCCTCTTGCCCGTTCGTTTTGTGTTCCTCCGACGCAGTGCCTGATCTCGAAGGGTGGGTAAACTCCGCTGGCGTGGCCAGGCGCAAGTCCCGAGAAGAGACGCCGTTCACGGGAAAGAGATGAGCCTTGTGGCGCCAACGCCGGGGGATCGCCTCGAGAGCCTCGCGGTTACAGACTAGAATCGCCCTGGCGCGAGATTGACCGAGGATGAAGAAAGGATCGTGCCGGAACAACCACTGTCCCACGCTTCGGAAGCGCTCCCACAGGCGGTCTCGCAGCGAATATTCAGGGAGAAGAGCTCCTGGGGTCCTATGTGCTCCTCCGCCAGGCCCTCGGATGTATGGGATGGGCAGCAAGGCTCCCACGAAGCTTGCCATCCAATCGTTTGCGTAGGTTACGTGATGAAACACGTCGAAGTGCAAGCGGCGATGCAAGCGGCGCGCTACGAAATACGCGTGTAGCTGCCAGAGATACGCATAGAACTGGATGCCACCTTGGAACCGTTGTAGAGGCTCGAGCCAGCCCGGCAGGTTTACATAGTGGAACTGAAGGTTCGAACAAGGATCCGCTCGAAGAGCGTCTTCTATGCTTGCTCGGTGTAGAGTGTGGGTGAGAACCCAGACCTGATGAAACCGGCTGAGCTGCTTGACGACGTTCCATCCCAAAACAAGTTCCCCACTTCCAAACTGCCCTGAGCTTCCTCCAGGACCACATGCAAACGCCGAAGTTAGAATCCGTAGTTTCATTGCCCCACAGGTCTCAGCCCGCCCCGGAGAACCAGAAGGAGCCCTGCCAGGTTGCCTGCGAGGCGCTTCAAATAGGTGCTCTCAAGCTTCGAGACAGCGAGAAACAAGCTGATGATTGACCGAAACAGAAGGGCAAGACAACATAGGGAACTTGACAGCTCCTGGTGCTTCCTCACAAAGTAGAGCCGGTTCACGACTTCTTTTTTTCCGAAGAGGAAGGGGTTGGGGCGCCCCGCCTCTGCGGGGTAATGACAGAAGCGAGCGGCTGCGACTACAGCCAACCTATACTTCTTTCCTATGCGGTAGCTGAAATCCAAATCTTCCAGGTAACCATAACCCTCGAACCATTCGTCAAACGGATGTTCCTCCAAGACGTGCCTTGGATAGACAGCCGCCCCAGCGGGCAACCATCGTACGCACTTTGTCTCGGGTACATAGCCAATAAGCGTGTGAAAACCGGAGCGCAAGACGGCTCCTCTCTCGCTGGCGTACAAACCCAGGCAGGATGTAATGCGTAGGGACTTAAGCTGGGAGGCAAATAGCGGAGGATGGTTCACCCAATTGAAGCTTGCTCCGCCAAGATCGGCGGGAGCGGTCTCCCAAAAGCTGAGCATGGCCTCCAAGGCCCCAGGCTCCAGCACGACGTCGTCGTCCATGAAGCCTATGAGGGTGATGTCAGATCCAGCCGCCTGTGTGCCCCTATTTCTTTTTGCAGAAGTCGATCCTTCGGGAAAGCCAAGAACCGAAAGGGTCAACTGAGGAAAATGACTCGCAAGATCCTCTCTTGATTCACCTTCATCAATGACGATCACCTGATCCGGAAGGCGAGACTGTTTTGCCAGGCTCTCGAGCATACGTCGGAGTTCGGCGCGGCGGCCTATTGTGGGCACCACGATCGCAATTCGGGGTGATGGGTTCGACACGGGGGTTTGGTTGCTAGGGAATTGTGCTAGATGCAGCGGACGCCCTTGCTTGCCTGGCCGGAGCCGCAGCCTTCTTGTGAGCGTTGGCCAGGCAATCAGTTCTTTTCTTGTTCAGGAACTCGAACACTAGGTCTCGGACGGCTTTCTTGAAGTTCTCGGTGGAAAATCTCTGAGCGCCTTGGCACAAGTGCGTGCGCAGAGTGTCTTGCAGGGGAGCGTTCTCGAGGACGCTTTCAATCTTCTTCACGGCATCGTCATCGTCCTCATAGATCAGGGCGGGATGGTTGACGATCTCGATCTGGCCCCCACCGTTGGGCACAAACACAATGCAGCCCGCTTTGACCATTTCTGCTACGCCAATCCCGAAGGCTTCATGCTGGCAGGCATTTATGCCGTAGCGGTGCCTCACCATCAGCTCTTTCTTTCTTTGCTGAAACACCTCTCCTTCCAGGAAAACCCAGTCGCGATGTTGGGAGCCAAGCAACTTCACCCTCTTCCCGTAAGGGGAGTTGTCGATGCCTCCGAGAATATGGAGATGAACATCGAGACCGCGGTCACGGACTCTCTGAAGAATCTCGATGACGGTGTCCATCCTCTTCTCGGGTACCACCCGTCCTACACAGACGAAGCCGTTCTCCCTTTCCACGTAAGGGAAGGCGGGGAAGTCTTCTGCCACGGGGGGATAAAGCGTCGGTGCTTCAATGCCGTACTTTTGGTGCAGCAGCGTGGCACTCCAATTCGAATTTGCCACCGCCAAATTGTGTTTCCAGGAATTCGGATTGGAAGGGGAGATGAGGTTGCAGAGTCTCAGGTAGGCCCGCCGAAGGGGAGAGTCCGCATACCAGAATCGTCCCCAGTTGCGAAGCGTAGGGTGAAGAGTCAGACGCCACTCTTCCACGAAGGAAAAGTCGGCAATAAATTGGATGCCCGGCACACCAAAATCGCAGGGATTGTAAGCGCTGATCATGACGTCGAAACCTGGCGCTACGCGTTTCAGGAACCGTTGAATGAAACTCCCACGCAAGGCAGCAAATTCTCTGGTGCGACGCAACCCTAGCGGGAGGGGGACTTGCAGGATGGAGAATTCTCGGGGATCCAACTTCGTGCCATAGCATCGGTTCAAGCGCGGAAGATCAACCTTGCCCGTGGTGACCAATGAGACCTCATAATCGTGCTTGAGGGCTTCCAGGGCCCACATAGCTTTGGTCTCCGACCCACCTAGTGCCAGTTGCGGATGCACCACGGCGACCCTGGGGCGCGTCATGCTTTAGTCGCTCCCTTTGTAGCTATCACGTGGATCTCAGTCTGCCGAGGATGCGCCTCAAGGCGCGTGAATCCCCGGGATTTGACGAATTTCAGGAGAGCCTCTACCGTCACCTCCGGCGGTAGGAAAGTAGGGTGAATCTCTACGCAAAGCAACTCGCAGGCTGGATGCGCCAGAGTTCGTTTCAACCCGCACAGGACCGCGGACTCGTACCCTTCGACATCGATTTTTACGGCGCGTGGGGTGGGCAGTCTCTCGCTTTCTCGAAACCAGTCCCCCTGCACTATGTCCACATCTTGGACTGCACCCTGCTGCTCCGCGTCCCCCCGGTGAGGGAGAAGCGAAGGACATGGTGTACCGCCCACAAAGAGCCGTCCCGTGCTGTTTTGCTCGCCCAGGGCTTTCTTGAAGGTACGAACATTCGATACCTCGTTTAGCTTCAGGTGCTCCTGTAGTCTCGCAAAAGCTTCGTTGTCAGGTTCGAAGGCGATGACCTGACCCTTTTCTCCCACCAACTTGGCCAACGGGATAATAAACTGCCCGATGTGGCTCCCAACGTCGAGGAAAACATCGCCCGAACCCAGGACGCATGTCAGCACTTTTAGGAAGTCGCTTTCCAGTGAAAGCCGGTATTCCAAACCGCGCAGCTCCAGCGGCGTGTGGGCGAAGAACTGAACGTTGATTCCTCTCACTTTGGTGCGAAAGACTCTGTGCGGAGATACTGTCCATCGGTAATAGCATTTCCTGAGGATCTCCGTGAGATGGAGAAACCGGGCGAGTGCCAGCAGATCCGAGCGATATGTCAAACGTCTCAGGGTGTTCGTCTTCTCCTCCGCACCTCATTTGCGGGAGCTTGGTCACTCAGAGTAACGAAAGCTGTGTTCCTCGTTTGACTGTTGGTGGCCACGTTTGGTGCCTTCCAGGCTAGGGGCAGCCAATGTCTACCGAGCATCTCTAAGTCCCCGAGGCAACACGGATGGAGGGAGCTGGCCGAGCCCGGTCCGCAAGCCTGTACGTTCACCTGGGTCCAGCGCATACCGCCATCCGGCGACCCCGAAGAGGAGCAAAAGGAAAACGGCGAAACCGGCATTGGTCGGCCAAGAGCGACCGAAATAAGGCAGCCCAGCCAGGGCCGCGGCCAGCCCTACAAGCATAGCCAGGCTGATCATCATTCGACTGCTGGCCCAGGAGCGGAGGGACGCGAGCCGCAGATGCGTACAGGCCGCGAACAACAGGACACCCTGGAGGCCCACACGGAGCGCGAATGCTAGGGCTGCCCCAGTAATGCCCAACCTGGAAATAAGAAGCCAAGCCAGCCCGACGTAGAGTGGCAGCACGAGCAAGACGAACTTCGGAGACAGGTCGGGCCGGCCAACGGCCTGGAGAAGGACATGGGGTATCCAAAGTATCGAGGACAGCAGCATGCCCACGGGTAGGATTTGGAACGCCAGCGTACTCTGGCGAGCGAAATCCGGCCCCAGCCAAATCTCCAAGATCTGCCGGGCATAGAGGACGAGTAGAATCGCGAATGGGCCGACTGCCAAGAGTAGATACCTTATGGAACGGACGAAGAGGTTCTCTACTTCGGCAAGCTGCCGGCCTCCTCCTAGGGTGCTGAAGGCTGGGAAGAGTACGCCGACCAGAGCACCGGGAAGTACAGCCGACCGCATGACGGCTTCGTAAGGCGCGGCGTAATATCCCACCGCGGCCATCGAAATGAGAGCGCCGATAAGAAAACGGTCTAGGTAGGTAACGATCGGACCTATAACCCCACCGATGCTCACCCATCCCCCGAAACCGAGCAAGGGCCGCAAGACTTTAGGGTCAAGAAAGAAGGGTTGGCCATGCAGGTTGGGGAAGATGCGCAGGCTGAGGGCAAAGTAGGCCAGCGCCGCAGCGAAGCGCGAAACCACCAGGAATCCCACTATGGCGGGAAGGCCAAAGCCGAGTAAGACCGCTATCGCAGGGACAAGGAAGTTGGCCGAGTTCAGTGGCAGGTTCACAGCATTGACCAGGTCGAAGCGTTGTGCGGCTTCCAATACGCCCCGCAGGGAATTCATGGTGAACACTACCGGAAGTGAGATGGCGATCAGCAAGAACACTACGCGCGCCTCGGCGCCAAGGCTTGGGGAGAGCTTGAAGAGGCGGCCGATCAGGAATAAAGTAGCCGCGGCTAGCGTCACCCCACCGATGGTGCCGAGGATTGCGCTTACTGACAGGGAAGTCCATATGAGAGCTGGAAGCCGCTGGGCTTGGCCTTTACCCAGAAGCTCAGCGACAAACTTGGTAGTGGCAGGCCCCAGGCCCAGATTCAGGAAGCCAAGGTAACCGGCCAATACCCAGGCGAGGGAGAGAATCCCGAAGCGATCTACCCCGAGCCCGCCAATCACATAGGGGAGGGTAATAACTCCGATGAGGAGGGGCGCAGCAGCGCAAATGAAGTTCAGAACAGTATTACGAGCCAGCAGGCTGCCGCGTATCTGGAACCCCGTCTCCGACGCGATGGCTGGGTGCGAACTTGTGAGACTCATTCGAGGGTGATGACGTTATAGTATTGCCGCCTGCAACTCCTAATCACTCGCGGAGCAGTCGGTGAGTATCCGATCGAGGGATGACTCAACATATTTCCGGTCTTTGTGAGTAAAGTACCAACAGATTGTCGGGTGCAAGTCCTCCATGAATGAAACCTCGGGTTCTCCACCGAGTAGTCTCTGGGCGAGGAAGTTGTCGCCCACGCGATTAATCGCCCCTGTGGCCATTCCCGGTATTCAGTCATACTTTCTCAAACCACTGAGTTCCAGCAGTGTGAGTGCGGCAAACTGAGGGCCATACACGACAACCCGGCGCCACAACCTGCGCGGCTCGTGCGCAAACCGCCACAGCCACTCTAACCCCGACCTGCTGGCCCAAGGAGGTGCGGTTTTCACTTTTCCGCTGATGAATTTGAAGGCTGCACCTGCGGCGACAATTGCCGGCACGTTGAGCTTATCGCGATGCGCAAAAATCCATCTCTCCTGCTTTGGCAAACCCAGTGCTACCCAGAGGACATCGGGTTTTGCTTCGTTGATTGCCCTGGTGACTTGGGCGTCTTCCTCGGGCGTAAGTTCACGAAAAGGTGGAGAGCAAGTGCCCACGATTTTCAGGCGAGGAAATCGCTCTATTAGCCTGCGTCTCGATTGCGCAAGAACCTCTTCGGTATCACCGTAGAAAAAGTTGGTATATCCCCTCCTGCTCGCCAGCTCGCAGAATCTCCACAGCAAGTCAGCTCCGCGAACTTGTTTTGGGACACAGGTGGCTTTCTTAGCCGCAGCGCGAGCTGTCCACCTCCCGTCCGGGATCGAGAGGTCAGCGGAGCTGAGAATTCTCCGGAACTCGCAATGCCTGTGGCCCTCCATGATTCCGTGGGAGCTGGTGACAGCAATCCAGTGACACCTGTCGCGCCGGTGAATCCACGTTTCGATGGCGTGCAGAACTTCCGTTATCCCAACAACGTGTACGGGGACGCCCAGAACGTGTACTCGGGAGAAAGTCTCAGGTTGGATAAGCCCGTTTGAGATCATCGCTTTGGGGCGCTATCGCAATCAGGGCCTGCGGATTGCTGTGGCGGGTTGCTCGCGCACGAAAGTGAATGCCCCGATTGCCTTCGTGCGGGGGCACCCTTTAGCCGAGGCACGCGGCGCCTGCCGAGCAGGCGTGGCAGTTTCGCGGCTCGCGCTTCCCACCCGCCTGTGAATGTGACCATAAGCGAAAGAACGATCAGCTGCAGATCAAGCCAGAAATTCTGCTTCGCAATGTAGAGCAGATCGTAACGGAGCTTATGTCGGCGGGGCAACTCGCTGTGTCCATAGACCTGTGCCAAGCCGGTAAGGCCCGGCCGCACGATGTGGCGGCGGTCGAAGAAAGGTATTTCTTCGCGGAACTTCTTGGCCAACTCCACCCACTCTGGCCGAGGTCCCACGAAGCTCATGTCACCCCGCAGGATGTTCCAGAGCTGCGGAAGTTCGTCCATGGCTGTGATGCGCAGAATCCGCCCGACACAGGTAATTCGTGGATCCCGCTCTGACGCCGGCATGGGACCCCATTTCTCCTCGGAATCTGCAACCATCGAACGAAATTTGAGACTTGGGAATTCCTGGCCGTTCTTTCCCACTCGCCGCTGCCTGTAGAACACAGGCCCGCTATCGTGGAGCTTGATCGCAAGGGCGATCAGCCCCCATAGGGGCAGCGAGGCAACCAGTCCTACCGCGGAGAGAATGATGTCGAAAAGTCGTTTGAGCAAGGGGTCAGACGTCCTGGCTCAGGTGGTGTCCCGCGAGCAAGCTCGAATGCCGCCAGGGAGAGCCAGCAAGTTTCTCAACGTTGTGAGCAGAGCCCTATGATGCCAGTCAAATCGCAATCTGCCGTTCAGTCGAGCCAAAAGATCAGCGGCTCTCGCTATCTGGAAAAAGCGCTCGATTTGATCGTCCGAAAAACTGCTGGCGAGCTTCCTGGCGAAATAGCCAACCAGCAGCTCGCTGCCGAATGCTGCCCGCCAGCAGCGTTCGAAGTCACTGAGAGCTCGCGAACTGAAATCGCCTTTTCGAAAAGCGCCTGTGATGACTTCGGCCGCCAGCTCTGCTGAGAGCAAACCATAGTAGATTCCGCCGCCCGTGGTGGTCTTGACATGGCCAGCAGCTTCCCCCACGGCGACGATGCGTTCTGCGGTGCATCGGCCAACGGGGGCCTGGGCAATCCTTTTCCGGTCGACGTGCAAAGCCGATACATCCACGGCCGGCGCAACCCGCCGGATTAGGTTTGGAAAATGTGATTCTGGATCATGAGGGGTCGTCAGGCCAACCCGCGCCCGTCTATTCCCCAGCGGGATTTCCCAGCCAAAGCCGCCGGGTGCAATGCACCGTCCCACATATACCTTCGTTGGCCCGGGGGCGTCTCCGTTCGGACGATCTAGATCAACCTGCAAGGCCTGGAGGAATTGCCGAGGCCGAGCAAGCCTCAAGGCACGGGTCAGGGAACAATTCACGCCTGTGCTGATGACGGCGACTCGGGCCCTCGCGAGTTTCCTGCCGTTGTCTGACGAGCGGAAGCGCACAAGCACCGAGTGGCTATCTACCCGAAGCGAATCGACCCGACGGCCCAAATGAAGCTCGACTCCCGTCGCCAGGGCACGATCCGCCAGCGCGCGGTTGAATTCCCCCTTGTCGACTACCCGTGCGAGGCGAGTCTCAGATCGATGCTCCAGCACTCTCCCCTGCGGGGAGATCGCCTGAATGGAATGAATGCTCGCCAAGACCGGACGCGTCGGGAGGTCGAATCGCGCGAACGCTTCTTCGCCGATCACACCGGAACAGATCGCACGCTCCCCGACGCGTGCTTGAGCTTCGAGGAGAACCACGTCAAAGCCAGCCTTGGCCAAGAGATACGCGGCGTGTATTCCGGCCGGACCAGCTCCAATCACTACTACGTCTCTCAATTGGCCTGCTCCGTGTGCAACATCTGGCCGAACAGCCTAGGAAGTAATTGGCGGCCTTGGATTTTACAGCAATCGGCTGCTTGTCACGAGCCGTGACACACAAGTAGGAAGCGGGTGCCAACCATCATGCCGGCGCCAGCCGCCGGCAGTTTGCAGCAGCCTCCTGTCGCGATGGACTCATCCGCTTTGGTCTCGGTTATGAAGACCCCGAGGATCCTGGAAAGTCGATGGTTCGCTGGGTTCTTGAGCGGCCCGTTCTAGCCCGGTACGATCGGCTGCACGTGTCTGAGGGGTTTGGTTTCCATCTATGGTCGCCACTGCGGCCAGAAAAACAAACCACGCTGCATTAGCGGGTATGTGCAGATTGAAATCCACGAAGCTATGGACGAGCAAGCCGGCGCAGCCGATTGCTGCCCCGAGCTGGATACAGCCCCGCTCGCGTTTTAGTCGTTCGCGGAGGTTGCGGAACCCCAGCCAGAAGAACAGCATCAGCGCGATCAAGATGACGATCCCCCCGAGCAAACCTGTCTCAGCCAGCGCTTCGACATAGTCATTGTGCGCGTGGTCCCACTCGGCATCGCTGGGAAAACTCCGGTACTGCGGATAGACTGTCTCAAAGCTGCCCAGGCCTGTCCCCACCACCAGATGGTCGCGAAAAAGGTGAAAAGCATCCTGCGTGACGAGCCAGCGATCGCCGAAGGTTACTTCGGGCGAGTGCGCGAGGCCAGCGACGGTTTCCAGACGTCTTGAGACTCGGCCAGGATCCATCCAGAGAAAGAGTGATGCGGCTGCGATTGTTCCCAACACTCCCAGCGTGGCCAAGGTCTTCCGTCCCGGGAGGGGTAAACCTCTGCTAATGACGATCGCAAGGATGAGGATTTCCGTGATCAGGGAAACAAAGCCTCCGCGGGATCCGGAAAGCAAGAGCGAAGCGATCGGAACCAAACTGGCGAATCCTATCAGCACTTGCGATGGGTGGGTCCGCGATCCCAGGAGCGCGTACCCGAGCCCAACCGGAATGAGCATCTCCATCAAGCCTGCGTAATGGTTGTGATTAACGTAGGGACCGAAGGTATACCCGCGGGATTTCACCACCCAGTAAATCAAGTTCTGGCTCGTGAAAAACTGCAGGATGGAGAACATTCCCAGGGCAAGACTGTAAAGCACCACCGCGAGTCCGAAACCGCGCCAAATTCTGTCAGGCGCAGAAGCGAGAAGCTGCCCGGCAAGAAAGAAGAGAAGCAAATCCGTGGCCAGCTTGAGGAGCGCCTCTCGGGTAGCGATGAGGTCAAACGTGAGATGGCTGAAGTACTGGACTGCGCCTAGGAAAAGGAACAGAACACCGAGCAGATGCGCCGGGGAGAAGTAAATTCTTAGCACACGTTCCCGGAGGCTCCCGGCAGCCCACAAGACAAGCACAACCACCACGCCGTAGCTCAGCGATGCCCACGCCCAGGGCGGCACTGCGCCAAAGGCCAGCGGCGCCGCGAACAGGGCTGACACAAGCAAGCCGCGGGTTACCGAAAACCATGGCCTGCCGGCTTCCCGCTTGCCTGATTCAGCTTCTCTCCGCGAATGCGCAAACGTACTTGTTGTGGCAGTTGAGAACAAGGTACTCAGCGGGTGATCCTGCCGTCAGTTTTCTCTTCCGAGCCAGCAACGGCCGTCAGAGAGACGGCGTCCAACCAGAAGCTGCCGGTGATATCTGTAGGGAAGGTTCGACTCCGTGGCCTCCAGACTGAGAGGCGCACTGCGTGCGTTTGTGGGCCAGCCAAAAAGCTGAGCGTTACCTGATGCCAGGCCGTGGTGCCTACGGTCGCTTCAGTCATCGCGTTCGGGCAAGCTGGGCAGGCAGGGTCAAGCACGCGCAGGCGTGGCCCACTGTCGGAGGAGACGTTTTCCGAGCGGACATATGCCGAAAGAACGTAGGCCTGGTAAGGCACTACTGGGGCAATTTGATAAACGGGCTCGAATTCATCATTACGGCTAACGGTGAAGTCAACACGCAGGCAACGCTCTTTCTGAAAAGCAGAGGTATCCGCGAAATCCGCCGCCACATACGCTGCCGACTGAAAGCGCCAATCGAATCCCGCATTCAAAGGATCCTGTTCAAAACCCCCGTTGAAAACCAGGTTCCGCGGATCTTCGGTTGGGGGTTTCTTGACAATTCCCAGCCGCTCGAGATCCTGCCAAACGGACTGCGCCTCCAGGAACCGACCTTGCCCAAGTAGGCGGTCAAGGTATGGTGTGACTGACGAGAATGCAAAGGCGGAAGTCTCTGCGATTGTCTCACGCCAAACCCGATAGGCGTTGTCATGATCACCTTGTTCGCTCAGGAGATTGACGAAGGCGAATCGCAGTTTGGCGTCGCTCCGGCGAGGCAAGACTCTTTCGTAAACGATCTGGGGATCATGCACTGCGCGCAGGCATAGCCCAAACGTGGGCCGAGCGTATTCGGGACTCAGCTCGAGGAGACGCCGGAAGAACGGCAATGCCGTGTCCACGCGGTCCGTCATCAGGTAATGGTTGCCGATCCCCCATTGAACACGGGGGCTGGTGGGATTAAGGACCAGCGCGCGTTGGAAAGCGTGGTCGGCGCAGGTGGTGTCACCTACTGAATCGCAAGCCGTACCCAGGCTCAGCCAGTAGGCAGCGCGGTGAGGGTTCAGCTCTACAGCTCGACGCAGACAACGTACACCTTGCAGAGGGCTCATCGTGTCTGGCAAGAAGGAATAGAGCAGGCCGAGCCGATGGAGGAGCGCCGGGTTATCAGGCTCGATGGCTAGGGCCTTCTGAAGTTCGGCGGTATTCGGAGATTTTCCAAGTGCCGTGACAATTGCGATCTTGGCAGTCTCCACGCTGATCAAGAGGGTGAGCAGGCCGATGACCAACACATACAGGCCGAGGCGCCAAGGGCCTTGGAGGGAGAATTCTACGACGCACGAGTGGTTACATCTGATGGCCACGGCTCTTATTACTCATCAAAGTCTCAAGTAGCGCAGCTTGTTTAGGATGGTGCGTGGGCGGGTTCCTGATCCAATCAAATGTTGGCCAAAGCATGACTAGCGTGCAGCAAGGTCACCATCGCTGCAATTGCCGCGCATGCTGCAATTCAGCGACGTCCCCGGCAGCTATTCCGCTCGCGTGACGGGCAGAGGTCGGGCACTCCTCCTCGTGCCGAATCCTGCTCAATTCGCACCTAGCTCCGCCTTGTGACTTACGCCGCAAAGAGCAGTAAGCGTTGCGGCCCCCGCAACCTATAGCACCGTCGTTGAACGGCAAACTTGATTCTTCCGCCGGCGGCTCTCGTTCGTCTGCGAGCTGACGCTGCCGAACCTCGCTTGCTAGCCGTGCCCCATCGACGTCAAAGACCGAGCGTCAGTGCTCGCCTACCAGGTCCCGTGGCCGCTTTGGCGTCTCGTGGCGTAAAACCTGCCACGGAATCGGAGCCGCCTGCGCCTCCTCAGGCACAAGTCACGGGTAGGGAACAACTCCCTCAAAGAAGCGGCAATTCTAACGCAGCCGATGAGAATACCAAACTCCGTGACCGACGCCCTTAATCGCGAACCTTAAAGGCCCGTTGGAGCAGGGGTCGGCTCCCGGATCTCCATCTCACGCACCCTGGCTTCTGGCGGAGTATCGCGGGTTCCGTTACTCCTGAGGATAGTCAGGTTGCGGCAACTACCCCGTCAATCTTTTTCCCGAAGTTCCTTGGCGGTCCTGAAAAAACATCGGGTTAACCTTTCACTAGCTAAGCGCGTGATTATCTCCTAGTGCTGGACCGAATGCAATGGGATGGACGCGGGAGTGTTGATGTCTTTCGAATCGGCGAGCCCTCCAGTCCGTGGCCGGAATCATCCAACGATCTCGGTATCAGGTGGGTCCGGTGCGACGATAGGGTTCAGCACGGGCGCATGAATCATCCCAATGTGCAGACGTGCGATGACCTTCTGCGGTAGGGCACGACCGGATTCGAGCCGCTATGCGAATGGCAAGGATGGTCGGCTACTACGGAAGACACATTGCGAGGGGTAAGAAGGCAACAGGTCGTGTGAGCGGCCCTCCTTCGACGTCGTTCGGTTCGCAATCTGTTCTTCGACATGTTCTCTGAATGCTGCGAATAGACCGTAGTGAGCACCCCGCATTCCGGAAAACCGCACCTGCCCCTAGCGGACCTACCGCTGGGCCACTCGCATAGGACCCGGAGAATTCTCATCCTCGGCTAGCTGTATCGCCGAATCTAGGGAAATAAAAAATCATGGCGAGCACTGGTTCACCGTGGTGTCTAAAAGGCCTCGGGCACGTCCAGCGTGCCGTACTCCCGCCGTCCCCCTCCGCTCGTGCGGTACTTCAAAGGAGGTGAGAGGAGATTTCCGACGGGCCCTGGCGATATGCAACACCCGGAGGTATCAACCCATGCGGCAGTGCATTAAGTTCCGTGGCAAGGGTTCTAGGTTTGAACCCCAGCCGGTCTAGCATCTCACATGCAATCTGTCGTCAGCCGGGCAAGACCGGCTTTGCTTCTCGGGTTGCAAGGTGGCCGAGCTTAATTGGGGCTCGCGGGTGCCTCCGGGACGAGCCCTGCTGCCTTGCGCTTCTCTTCCGTTTCCACTCGGAAGAACCTGAAATCCGAGTAGTGATGCCGGTTGCGGAAAATTCTCTTCTTCCAATGGACAGTGACAGTGACTTCGTGGGGAAGCCAAAACCCGGCGGGAATCTCCTTGAATTTGACCTCGGCAAAGTGGATTTCCGTGGTTAGTTTCTCCAGGCGGCTCTTAGGCGGTGGCTTCAGAACCTCTCTGCGCATGCGAAGGATCTGATACGTGCTCGGGTCAATCCACACGATGCCCTGCATCAAGACCGGCAGGGACTTGCCATCCACGTTGAACTCTGTCAGGGCCTCAGCCTTCCCGGGCTGCTGAGCAAAAGCGAGCACGGTTGTTGTGCGCCCGTCGATCACCTGACTGCCGAGGTGGCGAAAACTGGAACCAGGCTGGTAGGCCGGAAGGAGGACGAGCGGAGCGCACGCGAAGCCTTCGGTCCGCATGAAGGTCTTCCTGCTGCGGTCAGAGGCTACGTCTGCTCCGCCTGGCGTCATTCGCCGCTCGTCCAAACCCAGCCCCGATCTGTCAGGCCTCGCCAGGAACAGGTAGTTAAACTTCCTATCGTCGGATTGCAGGACCTTGCCATCCCGGCTGAGGCGCTCCTCGCGGATTTCTTCCATCGAGATGGTGTTGGGGAAATTGCGGAAAAACGCTTCCACGCTTTCGCCCACCTGCTGCATCAGGGGGGAAAGTCCCTCCGCGCTCTGGGCGGGCTCCAGGCCCTTCAGTTCCGGAATAGCCTTCATCAAATCTGCGAGTGGCTGGCTCACCAAGGGCTTCGCTTCACCGTAAGACTTCAGTTGCAGGCGCTCCTGGAGTTCCAGGTACAGCAGGCGGGTGCGTTCGGGGATCTGCTTGGGCTGCCTGCCCGCCAAGAAGGCCTTTATTTCGGCCTCCGCCTCCTCTGCCGCCTCCTCCTCGCCCATTTCCAGTAAAGCACGTGCCCGCAGCAGACGGACCTCCGGCGAGGCGCCAAGCTTGATTGCCTTCTCCAGGTACTTTTCAGCGGCGTCCCATTTCTCCTGCAGAACCAGCGCTCGTCCCAGTTGGTCGAGGACCAAGGGGTCATCGGGTTGAATCTCCACCGCCTTCAGGAAGAATCCCGTCGCTCGCTTGGGTTGATGGCGCCAGGTCTCGAGAACACCGAGGATGAAGAACGGCTCGGGCCTTATGGTTCCTGCCTTTTCCGGGCTACCGAGCTTGGTGACCTCGGCCAATTGTCGGCTGGCGCTCACCCAGCCCCCCGCGTCCAGGTGCGCCAAACTCAACACGACACGGCACTCTACGCACTCGGGTTCACTCTTCGCGACCTTGGAGAGAATAGGAACCGCGCCGACGGGATCGTGATTGTCCAGGAACTTCTCGAGGCCTTGCTGGTATTCTTTCCGCGCGGGCGCTGATGCCGGGCCACCGGCACCCGGGCCGCGAAACCGTGGCGCCAGGCTCTCAATCAGAGTTGCCAGAGGCAACAGCGCCGAGTCCTTGACATCTTCGCGCAACACCAAGATGAATTCTCGCGTTCCAGTCTGCACCTCAAAATCCGCTGTCTCCCACGCCTTGAGATAATCCGGTTTGCTGGCCGCTACCTCGACGCTGAGCTTCGTATAGCGCTTCGCGTCCAGGGCATATTGTGTGCTGAATTCGCCCTGGAGGCTGGTTTGGAGCGTCCGTGGCCGGCCCGCCGCGGCGCCGGTGTTTACCCGAACCTTGGCCCCACTGATAGGTTGCCCGGTCGGCGTCATCACCCGCCCAAAGATGGTCCACTGACGTTCTTGCTGAAACTGGAAGTCGGGGATCGAAACCCCTGGTCGTTCCCGCAGTGCGTCAAGAGCGCCCGGCTCCTCCCTCTCCTCTCTTGCGGGGCGTTGCGGTGCCCCAACCGCATAGCGACACAGACCCGCGCCCGACCAGAGGAGCAACAGGAGAACCAAGATGCGGGCTCGCATGGTTGACTCCTTACGGGGGATGCGTCCCAGGAAACGATTCACAGTGCCCGGGACCCACAGCCACCCTTCCCGCTATCAAGAAAGGCCGGAAGCTTCCTCAACCCTTCGGGTCCTCGCCCACCGGCGTGGAAAGCCGGGTGGACGTTGCTCAATCAATAGCGAGACAGATCCAGGCACCTCGTTGCTGAGTCACTTCAGGTCAATAGCCTCCGACAAATTCTTGCTCAACCTTATCGTAGTGTGGCACCCAGCGCAAGTGGGTTTGGACTGACCCGGTGCGGCCTCACCCGGGCGTGCGAACCAGCTCGCTGGGTCGTTCGATGTTCAATCGAGGCTGAGGAACGTGCGAACGCGCGTAAGCCGCGAAGGCGCCGCTACAAGGAGGGGATCCGCCGCAAGTGATTTCAATCCCGTTCGTAGATTCGATAGGTCTTGTACCGCTTGCCACCAAGCAACTCTACGGAGCGAATCATCAAGACATTGTCATCGAGCACCCAGGACATCTCGCAGTCCTGGTATCCAAGGCGGAGCCCCCGCCGGATTATCTCGGTATAAAGCCCCGCTGCCACGCCGGCAGTCCGGAATTCCTCCCGCACACCGAGCAGGACCACACGCATGCTTTTGATTCTCGGTTTATGGTACAAGACCTTGAATAGGACCACCGGGAGAAAGCGGCTACGGGTGTGTTTCAAGGCTTGGTTGATGTCTGGCAGAGCCAGCAGGAACCCTGCCAAGCGTCCGGACACTTCTGCCAGGAGTACCAGGTCCGGCACCGCAATGCGCTTCAACTCGCGGGCCAAGAAGAAGCACTCATCCCGAGTCATCGGCACGAAGCCCCAATTGCGGCTCCAGGCTGAGTTGTAAACCTCCCAAACGCGCTCCACCTCCGATTCAAAACTCTTCATCCGGACAGGGCGAATGTGAACTTGATTGGCATCGAGGGCGTGTCTTGCCACGCGCTCGGCCCGCCCCACCGTGAGGCTATCCTCGGAGAGATAGTAGGCATACAGGTCTTTTGCCCGCCGAAAGCCCGCTGCTTCAATGACCTCGGGATAGTATCGCGGGTTGTAGGGCATCATGATCTTCGGGCTGGAATCAAAGCCCTCCACCAACAACCCGCACTCGTAATTGGCCGACGGGTTCATGGGCCCACGAATAAAGCGGGCGCCCCGTTGGCGAATCCAATCCCGTGCCGCACCCAGCAGGCAAACGGCAACCTCGGGATCGTTGACGGACTCGAAAAAGCCGAAAAATCCTGCCTGCTCGCTGTGGACGTGATTGAAATCGTGGTCAGTGATTGCGGCAATTCGCCCCACGGTGCGGTGGTCTCGCTGGGCGAGAAACGACTGAATTTCTCCATGCGCGTAAAAGGGGTGCTCTCGCGTTTCAAACAGTTGCTTCTGGACTATCCAAAGAGGCGGCACCCAATAGGGATCCTCGCGGTAAAGCGAGTAGGGAAGCGCCAAGAACTCTTGCAGCGCTTTCCGGTCTTGGACAGGAACAATCTCAACCTTTGCCATGTAGCTGCCTGTTCCCATATATCCATGGCGTCGCAACCAGCAACGCCCACGCCAGCACAACGCCCGCAACTGTGTCAATCGCGTAATGGTAGCGCAAGTAAACGGTTGAGAAAACCATGCATATCGTATACGCGGAGTAAGTCCAAAACAGTTTCCTCGAGATTCGACGGCTGCTCCACCACGCCAGAAGCGTCGCTTCTGTGTGGCCGCTGGGGAAGCAGTCGTAATGGATTCCCTCGAGCCAGTCCAACATCTCCCGCAGGAAATGGCACGACCACAAGCCTTCAAGCGGACGGCTCTGAAGGTGGTCGAGCAAGAACCGCGGTCCGCGCGCCGGAACCAGCAGGTATCCCAGATATGAGGCCAGGAATCCCAGTGAGATCAGGAAGACGTAGTAACGAAACTCCACGGACCGCCTCTGCCACCAGAACACGGCCGCAACTAACAGAAGCATGGGCAGAAATAAGGAGTACGTAATCTGTAGGAATTCTGTAAGCGCGTGCGTCTGGATTCGTTCCAGCCATACGGTTGGATGGACTCCCCAGAGCGCAAGATCCAACCGCGCAAGCGCGGCGTCCGCATCGCTCCTGCGTATGGCAGGGATGAGGATGCTCATCTCTTTGTAGCCAACCGCCAAACCGAGCCAGGGGTACCAGTTCCGGAAGAACCAAGCAACTGCCTGCGATCTGCTGGTCGTCGTCCGTTGTGCCAACAAGACCAGCACCACCAGGAGCACTCCGGCAGTGTGCAGAAACATCAGCCACCAGGCGCATGGAATCCAGCGCCAGTAGATAAGGACAAGCAGGCTGACCGTGAGGAAATAGGAGAGAATCAGGATATCCACTGGCCACAACCCGCTAGCGCCCGTTTCCGAATCCATTGGCCGCTTCCGCAAGGTCAAAACTTGAGCCGACCCAGTATTCTGCACTAAAGGTCTCTGTATAAATAGATTGACATTCTAATGTTCCGCTGCATACTGGGGGCATGCGGAACCACACAGTCCGTCCCCGGCGAGATGCGAGCGGGATGGAGACGCGGCGGCTAGCAGCCATTCCTCGCTTCGAGGCCGGTGATTCGCTCTCTTCGATTGCTCGGCAACTCGGCGTGAGCCGCCAGGCGGTGTTCGTTTGGGCCCGGCAGTGCGGAAGCGCGGGCAGGCCGGTTTGCGCTGCCGCCCCCGTCCCGGACGTCCGCCGAAGCTGACCCGCTGCCAACTCGCTCAGATTCCGCGCCTGCTCGCGCACGGAGCCGAAGCGTACGGGTTCTCGTCGCCCATCTGGACCACGCAGCGCGTCGCCGATCTGATCTGGCACCGCTTCGAGGTGCGCTATGACCGTGACCATGTTTGCCGTCTGTTGCACCGCTTCGGCTGGAGCTGGCAGAAGCCCGCGCGCCGCGCCAAGGAGCGCGACGAAGCCGCCATCCAGCACTGGGTGAAACACACCTGCACCTGTTGCGCTGGATACCTGGCACGATCTTCCTGCGCCTCGCCCTGCGCCGCCTCCGGCACCGCCCTCACGTCATCCGCTCCTTCTTCCGCCGTTGCCCTCTCTCTTTTTGATCAGGTGTCAATCTATTTATACAGATATCTTTAAGATCAGTGTACCGTGTGATCCCTGCGAGACCAGAGCGACTGCCAAGCAGACAACAGCCAAGCTGGGCCTGGCGCCGCCGGGCGAACCGCTTCTGGACCCTTTCGACGGCCACCTCCGGCAGAGCGTCAACGAAATCGAGGTGTATGAGATATCCAGCCTGCTTCACCTTGCGGAGCATCTCGAGCGTTTCCGGACTGCACAAACAGGTCTCCAGCAGAACGTCGAGTCTTCGTCGAATAGCACGGGCGAAAGCTTTGGCTGCAATCACCGCAATTTCTTCCTGGACGCGAGCGTCTGCGTTGTCGAGATCGGTGGCCTCCAGCAACTTGTACTCGGGTAGCACGGGTCGAAAGAAGTCCGGGTCTAGCCAGACGGCATCCGGGTGCTCTGGGGCAACCTTGCGGGCCACGGTAGACTTCCCCACACCGAGGCCTCCCGCCACAATGTACAGGAGCGGATTCTCCTTCCGGGGCTTGCCCGCCAGGTACAACTCAACCAGGGCGTCATGAAAGGCGCGTCGGTTGGGATCCCACGAGCCATCCGGCTGCTTGTATAGCTCTCGGGTGGTCTCGCCCGAGAACCGTAGCCGCAGAGATCGAAGACGGTCAGTCGGTTCGAGGCGTTTGACTTCGGTGTCCTCATCAACGCTCTGCCACTCGTTGGCAAACGCCTGGGGATCGAGCTGGTCATACCAGATCGCCCTTGCCCTCTCGCTCATCTCGCTCGCATCGGGCCAGTAGGTTCTTTTTTCTTGTTCAACCATGGACGAGCACCTGTCAGATTCCTGTCCTCATTCTAGTTTGCTCGCGTGCCTCTTAGTTATTCGATTCTTTTATACAAGGGATAAGCTTGCCAACGAAGGGTCTGGAAGGACCGTACTCTGGTAGGTACCGTTCCAAACCATCTCCTTTAACACGGGTAGGATAGGGCGGACAATGTACTTTTGAATGAGTCAGCTGGAGACACGCTGGAGTCCACCCTTTGGTGCACGCCCGCTCTGACCTGTGAGCCGTGAAGGGTTCAACCAAGTCGTACAGAAGAATCTCGTCGAAAGCGTGCCACTGCCCAAGCAGATGGTGCGACCGACCTGTGCCGAAATGATCTCCCCAGGAGAACACCCAACCCGTTGGTCGTTACCCCTTGTCCTGTGCACTCTCGGCGGTGCGGAAACCACACGGTTTGCGCACAGGAAGTTCACCGGGAACGGGATGGCCGATCCCAGGGATCTGAGGTGTTCGCTAGTGAGAAGGGCTGCTCGCGACAGCATTGGGAGAGCGTGATCGAAAGGTGGCATTTTCCGAGAAGCCGACTTTTCATTCCGAATCCGATCGCGACGCAATCGATCACGTGAGAATCATTGGCGGGATGGGGATTTCGCAACAGCTATCCGAGCGGCAGGACGTTTCGGCATTTAAGTTACACTACCAAGCGGATGGCTTATGAGTACGCCGTCACTCGGGCGGAACCAGTGTTCGGCTTCGGCGGGGCCCTAGTCTTAGCCGTTCTACAGTTAGGCGTCCGGTGGCGTTGGGTTGGGCCGTTGCTGGGGCAGTGGCCAGATTTCGGCGGTTGAGATGGGGTCTATGATGTGGGAAAATTGGCTCTCTCCCGAGAGTCCAGGCCTGGCGTTATGAACAACTCCTCCCGTGACAGTCGGCAACCGTTGGAACTCTTCCCTGGCCGCCCGGCTCCGAGGCTGTACGACCGGGTGGTGCCCGTATCCGGCGAGACACGGAGGATTAGGCAAGGCCACCCAATGGACAGCACTCTTAAACCTTAGCGAGCGACGGTCGCTGCAGTCCCATCGTACTGTACGGTTCTGTCGACCCGCGAACACGGACTAACACCAATGCCGTGACCCTCTCCCACCCAAACGATGTGGAAGGTGCGGCGGTGGAGCATGCCCGGAAAGCTGCCTTGGCGTGCGCCAATCGTGAGCGCGTGTTTGGCCTCGTCCCAATGAAACAGGATGGTGGAGTAGTCGCCTTTCTCGTAGTTGTAGTTGTCGCCCTCGTCTTCGTAGAGCGTGAAATCAGCGTCGGCACCAGCGTAAACGCGAAGCTCAACGGGATCGGCAGGTTTCTCGCTGGCGTACTGGACGACCGGTCCCATCGGCAGAATCGAACCGGCAGGAACATAGATCGGCAGGGTCTCGAGCGGCGCAGAAGTCATGACGAACCTGCCGCCGGAGACGTGCTCGCCGGTCCAGAAGTTGTACCAGGTAGAGTTCGGCAGATAGACGCGGCGCATATCCACACCGGGGTCCGTGACGGGATTGACTAGCAGTGCTGGCCCAAACAGGAATTG